>OLVZ01001133.1_pt1 | contig 23717 bp, 22 predicted proteins | sample 1673341 | NCBI WGS metagenome assembly OLVZ01 (sample SAMEA3178944, study PRJEB25190) | human gut metagenome | biome: human gut; feature: human-associated habitat; material: faeces | place: Austria | collected 2013 | reverse complement strand
CGCTCAACGAAGAGAAGGTTTACCGTCGAACCCCGCTTCTGTCAAGCGTTGTTTCTCAAAAAACACATATTTCTTTTCCATCTTTTCCGTATGCCGCTTAACATGTCGAGGATGTTATTCCTTTGCCGGGAACGCTCAGGAGGGGCCTTTTTCCGCATCCGGCATCAGAAGCGGGGGAGCGGGCGGCCGTCCGTTGCAATGCCCGTCTTGGAGGCGGCAGATCAGGCTTCCGTGGGTAATCATTGAGGAGGAGAGGGCCGCGCCGTATTTTGAAGGGAAAAAAGGATTGCCACATGCAACAGATACGTACCGTTTCCATAGGCGAGGTGCAAGCGTTCCTCCAAAACCATCCGGGAGGTTTCCTCATCGATGTGCTGCCCCCCGAATTCCACGCCCAGCAACATATCCCCGGCTCATCCGGCGTCTGCGTCTTCGAAACGGCTTTTCAGGAGAAGATGCGGGCTCTGGTGCCGGATATGGCCGCGCCGCTCTTGGTATACGGAGCTGGAGGCTCTTTGGATAGTGCCGTTGCCGCTGAAAAATTGCAGCGCGAAGGCTATACGGATATCAGCCTGTTTGCCGGAGGGCTTGAGGCCTGGAGGAAAGCCGGGCTTCCGCTCGAAGGCGGGGGAGTGGATTTCCCCGTGCGGGATGAGTCCCCTCTGCCGATGTTTAAGGAGTACATGCTGATCCCCGAAAAAAGCTTTATCCAGTGGGCGTGCCATAACACTGTCCACAGCCATGACGGGACGCTTTCCGTGAGCGGCGGGGAACTCCGCTTCCCGCACGGCCCGCAAGGGGAGGGGAACGGGTTCTTGACGATGGACATGAACGGCATCGCCTGCCGGGATCTCGCACAGGACGAGATGTTGCCCGTCCTGATTGCCCATTTGAAATCCATTGATTTTTTTGACGTCATGGCCTACCCCACGGCGCAACTGGATATCCTGTCGCTGATGCCCCTCACGGGGGCCACGGTGACGGGGCGTACACACCGCTTGCAGGGGCAGCTCAGCGTGCTGCGGACTGAGCGGGCCATCGAATGCGATGCGGAGCTGCGGAACCTGCCGGATGGGGAGCTCAGCATGTTCTGCCAGTTGGTCTGGGACAGGACGCTCTGGGGCGTGCGCTATGGTTCGGCGCGTTTTTATCGTTTTCTGGGAATGCACAGCGTCGACGACAACATCAGTCTCAGCGCGATGCTGTTTTTCCGTTCCCAGAGGCCATAAGCTCAGATCTGCGCAATGAAAACAGGAACAGGATCGTCACACGGCGATCCTGTTCCTGTTTTCAGCGGCCCGGATGATACTGGCCGTCGTCAAAGCCGCGGCGCTTCAATTCTTCGGGGCGGTACTGCCCTTTGCGGGACTTTCGCTGGTGCTGCTCACCGGAGCGCTGCTGATGCGCCGGTCGGCACCCCTGCCCGAGATCCCCTCCACCGCCGGACAGCTCCCGCCTGCCCGGGGACGGCTGCTGTGCTATCTGGGACTGTTCCTGCTCAGCCTTGCGGCAGTCGCCAAGCTGATCCCGGTGCTGCAAAAGCAGTTGCACAAGCACGACGGGGAAGCGGAAGAAAAGCGTTTCTCTCAAAGTGCCCCTTAAAGACGTGTAGTGAGAAGCCCTGAAGAAGTAAAATAATAAAAGAGCCGCACCCGCACTAAAGTGACCCCCAAAAGTTAGACAAAAACAAGAATTAAGCGGCCTGAACGGTCTGAATCCTGTACTGCACAGGACTCAGGCCGTTTAGTTTTAATTTGATTCTGTGGTATTCCCTTTGGCATATAAACACACCCCATTTGTTGGACAGTATACCATACTGTCCAACAAATGGGGTGTAGTTCATAGGTGACGCACCGCTCTTTTTGATTCCTCGAATCAGCCGTCTCTCTCCCCAGGGAGCAGCGCTCTGCGCCGGAGGAAGTAGTAGCCGTATCCCACGGCGTCCGCCAGAACCCAGCCGATAGGGATAGCGGCCCAGATGCCGTTGACGCCCACCGGCTCCGCCAGCGCATAGGCCAGCGCCACACGGGTCCCCCGCTGCCATGGGCAGGGCAAACAGCAGCAGCCCCCGTGTGATGCTGCCACGGGTCATATCACGATACATAGCTTCCTCACAGAAACATATATGATACGACGCATTATACTCCCGCTGCCGGAAAAAGACAAGTCATCCTTCTGCTTGCGCCGGGAGAGGGAGTGTGGTATACTTTATCCTGTACCATTATACGGGCAGGAGGGAAGCTATGGCCGGAAAGAACGAATATACGGTTTTCGACTATCTCCAGTGGAGAGGAGATCTGACGTTGCAGCAGGACCCCTTCAATGAGGTGGACAATCTGGTGCTGTGCATCATCGCCTACATCAACCTTCGGAAGATCGACCGCCTGTGGAGCAAGAACCCCAAGGACGCCATGCCCATCGGGGACGTATGCGCCCGGCTGACGGCGGCGGATGAACAGCTGGGCTTGTCGTCGCTGGACTATATCCCGGTGATGCGGGCGGCGGCGGAGACGGAGCGGTTCCGGGATACCCGGTTGTTCGCCTTTGAGAGCCGCAATGACGAGGCGAAGCAGATGCAGTTTGCCGCCGTGTCCTTCCTGCTGCCGGACGGCAGCGTGTTCATCGCCTATCGGGGGACGGATACCAGTCTGGTGGGCTGGAAGGAGAACTTCAACATGAGCTATCTGGAGACGGTGCCGGCACAGGCCCGTGCCACGGAGTACGCTCAGGAGGTGATCCGGGCCTGCAAGCACCGTCCCTACCGCATCGGTGGCCACTCCAAGGGCGGGAATCTGGCGGCGTGGGCGGCGGTCCATCTGCCGGAGAAGCTTCAGGGCAAACGCCTGCTGGCGGCCTATAACAACGACGGGCCGGGCTTCCACGCCGACCTGCTGGATACCCCCGCCTACCGGCGGGTGGAGGATCGGCTCCACACTTATATCCCGGAATCCTCCATCGTGGGGGTGCTGCTGGTTCACGCCGAGGACTACGACGTCATTGACAGCACCAGCCACGCCGCCATGCAGCATGAGGCACTGTCGTGGCAGGTGATGGGGAACCGGTTTGTGCATCTGGGCCAGCGCTCCCAGCTGGGGCAGATGTCCGACGACGTGCTGCGGGAGTGGCTGGACTCCGTGTCTCAGGAGGATCGGGAAGCCTTCTGCGACGCCCTGTACAGCATCCTCTCCATGGGTGGCCGTGCCAAGACCTTCGAGGACCTGCGCAAGGGCGGGCTCTCCGGCTGGGCGGCCCTGTGGAAGGAGTATGCCGGAGCCGACGAAAGAAAGAAGCAGATCCTGACAGAGGTATTCGGGCGGCTGGCCATCGACGTAAAGGATGAGCTGATGAAGGCGGCGGGGCAGGGCCTGCGGTCCGCCGGACACGGCATCCGGACGGTGGGACAGAACCTCATGGGCCGCCGTGAACCGGATAAAACACAGACAAAATAGAGCAAGATAGAACGACCCGTCGGAGGAGACACAAAACCGGGCTTCGGCCCGCAAGAAAGGACAAGAAAGGAACAACGCCATGAAACTGAGTTTTTACGGAGCAGATCAATGTGTCACCGGCAGCTGCCATTGTCTGGAGGTGGGCGGCAAGCACATCCTTATTGACTGCGGCCTGCAGCAGGGCCGGGACGAGATCGATAACGCCAGCCTGCCTTTCCACCCGGGCCAGATCGACTATGTGCTGGTGACTCACGCCCATATCGACCACTCCGGCCGTATCCCCATGCTGATCAAGCAGGGCTTTCAGGGCCGTATCCTCACCACTCGCCTGACGGCGGATCTGCTGGATATCATGTTGCAGGACTCCGCCCATATTCAGGAGAGCGACGCCGAGTATAAAAACCGCAAGAACCAGCGGGCGGGCCGCCCCATGGAGGAGCCGCTGTACACGGTGGAGGATGCCATGCGGGTGCGGGAATTCATGGATACCTGCGAGTACGGCCGACAGATCCACATCTGCGACGGTGTAGACGCCGTGTTCATCGACGCCGGCCACCTACTGGGCTCTGCCAGCATCCGCTTGACCCTCACCGAGGGCGGCGAGACGAGGACCATCGTCTTTTCCGGCGATATCGGCAACGTGGATCAGCCCATCATCCGGAACCCCCAGTTCTTCACCGGGGCAGACTATGTGGTGATGGAGAGCACCTACGGCGACCGCAACCACACGGAGGTGTGGAGCTATACCGACGAGCTGGCCCAGATCATCGACGAGACACTGGGCCGGGGCGGCAACGTGGTGATCCCCGCCTTCGCCGTGGGCCGCACCCAGGAGCTGCTGTACTTTATCCGGGAGATCAAGGATAAGAATCTGGTGAAGTCCGTGAAGGACTTCCCGGTGTATGTGGACAGTCCTCTGGCCAAGCGGGCCACCACCATTTTCTGCGGCGACCTGCGGGGCTATCTGGACGAGGAGGCGCTGGCGCTGGTGCAGGACGGCACCCATATGTTCAACTTCCCCGGCCTGCACTTGACGGAGACGGTGGAGGAGTCCAAGCTGCTGAATATGGACCGCACCCCCAAGGTGATCCTGTCCGCCTCCGGTATGTGCGACGCAGGCCGCATCCGGCACCACCTGAAGTATAACCTGTGGCGGCCGGAGAGCAGCATCGTGTTCGTGGGCTTCCAGTCTCCCGGTACGCTGGGCCGTACCCTGCTGGGCGGCGCTCCCAGTGTGAAGCTGTTCGGTGAGGAGGTAGCCGTCCGGGCCAAGGTGGTGAATTTCCAGGGCCTCAGCTCCCACGCCGACCACGACCATCTGGTGAATTGGATCAGCCAGTTCAAGGAGCCCAAGCCCCAGCACGTTTTCGTGGTCCACGGCGACCGGGAGGTGGCGCCGGTGTTTGCTCAGACGGTGACGCAGTTGGGTTTTGCCGCCCACGCCCCCCAGTATACGGAGTCCTATGACCTGCTGACCTGCCGCCAGCTGGAGGCAGGCTACCTGCCGGAGCGGAAGAAGCCCGCCTTCGAGGGCGCACCCCGCACCACGGCGGCCTATCAGCGGCTGGTGCAGCTGGGCGATGCTCTGCTGGGCCTCATTCGCCGCAGCAAGGGCCGGGACAACAAGACGCTGGCGTCCTTTGCCGAGTCGCTGCGTAAGCTGATCGAGAAGTTCGAGTTTTAACGGCCCGCCGATGGCCGGATAGGAGGCGGCGTCCATGCAGATGGAGAGCTTGTCATGGTGCTTGAGCCAGCTGGGGCCGGTGCGCCCGCTGGGCAGCACCCTGTGCTTTCCCGACGGGGAGGAGTGGTACGCCTTCGGCCTTACCACCAGCCGCTGGTATCGCCAGATGTCCCTCCTGATCGCCATGCCGCAGACGCTCTCCGGCGAGCCGCCGGTGGTGCTGCCGGATGGCCGCCGCTGGGATCTGACCGCCCCGCTGACGGGCCTCTGCTGAGCCGCATGGCCCCTGCACCACGGTATTCTTCTCTGAATGCATGATTCCCACGGCCGGTTCACAAGCTGGCCGTGGGAATCCGTAATGCCCCGGGTAGTCAATCTCGCAAGGAGTCGCCAAGTCATCCGTCGGAAATAAGAAGAAAATCCCCATATCAAAGGAGGGCCGCTATGCCCGCATTGGAGAAAAATCATATATACCGCAGTACCATCGAGGGCTACTCCAGCGAGGGGCTGGGCGTGGCCCGCATCGACGGGCAGGTGGTGTTCGTCCACGACGCCGTCCGGGGCGAGGACTGCGACATTCTGGTGATGAAGGTGCTGAAAAACGTGGCCTTCGGCAAGCCGGTCCTGCGCCATAGCACCTCCCCCCACAGGCAGGAGCCGGACTGTCCCTACTATGGCCGCTGCGGCGGCTGCGACTTCCGCCATTTGGACTACGCCGAGGAGCTGTGGGCCAAGCGCCAGCGGGTTCAGGATGCCCTGACCCGACTGGGCGGCAGCGACGTGACCGTGGAGGAAATCTTGGGCGCCGCACAGCCCCTGCGCTACCGCAATAAGAGCCAGTACCCGGTGTCCGCCGACGGCAGGGTGGGCTTTTATCGGGCCCGCAGCCATCAGGTGGTGGAGGTGGAGCACTGCCTCCTCCAGAAGCCGCAGGCGGATGCACTGGCGGCGGCCCTGCGGCAGTATCTGGCGCAGTATCATGTGCCGGGATACGACGAGACCACCGGCCGGGGGCTGGTGCGGCACCTGTATGTGCGGAGCAACTGTAAAGGCGAGAGCCTTGTGTGTCTGCTGGTGAACGGCGAAAGCCTCCCCTACGAGACGGAACTGGTGGCCCTGCTGCGTCAGGCGGCACCACAGACCGTGGGCGTGGTGCTGGGGGTCAATACCCGCCCCGGCAACGCCATTCTGGGGGATCGCTACCGCACTCTTTGGGGGGAGGACGCCCTGACGGACGTGCTGTGCGGTCGGACGGTCCGGCTGTCGGTGCCGTCGTTTTATCAGGTGAACCACCCCCAGGCGGAGGTGCTGTACGGCAAGGCGCTGGAGTTCGCCGGTCTCACCGGTACGGAGCTGGCGGTGGATCTGTACTGCGGTGCAGGCACCATCACGCAGGTGCTGGCCCGGCAGGCCCGCCATGTCATCGGCGGCGAGATCGTGCCGGAGGCCATCCGGGATGCACGGGCCAGCGCCCGGCGCAACGGCGTGGAGAACGTGGAGTTTCTGGGGGGGGACGCCGCCGACGTGGCGGCGGAGTTGGCCCTGCGGCAGCTGCGGCCGGATGTCATCTGCGTGGACCCGCCCCGGAAGGGACTGGCCCCGGAGGTCATCGCCTCCATCGCCGCCATGGCTCCCCGGCGGGTGGTGTATGTCTCCTGCGACCCCGGCACGCTGGGCCGGGATGTGAAGCGCTTTGCCGAGATGGGCTACCTCGCCCGCCGTGCCGTGGCCGTGGACCTCTTCCCCCGCACTCGCCATGTGGAGACGGTATGTTTATTGTCCAAACTTCAAACGAAGCAACATATCGAGATTGATCTGAGCATGGATGAACTGGATTTAACGGCTGCGGAGAGCAAGGCTACCTATGACGAGATCAAAGCCTACGTGCTGGAGAAGTACGGTTTGAAGGTGTCCAGCCTGTATATCTCCCAAGTCAAGCGGAAGTGCGGGCTGGATGTGGGACAGAATTATAACCTGTCAAAGAAGGAAGATGCAAAAGTGCCACAGTGCCCGCCGGAAAAAGAGGCGGCAATCGTTGAAGCTCTAAAATATTTTAAAATGATTGTATAATAAATTGGTTGCTTTTTGTTCTTTGCAGAGGTAGAGAAAATATTTTGCCAATAATTGAGCGAATATAAAATCTTTTTTATCGCAAGTAAATATGTGAGTAAGATACGGATGATTGTTTTATAAAACGATCATCCGTATCTTTTAACACCATACTCAGTATTCAAATTTATAATCGATTAGATGACTATCAGGGCCAAAAAGGTATTTCATATAATTAGCGGCAGAGAGTGGTTCTTTTGACTTCAGCTGTTCATGGTGGATCTTATTATCATTTTTTGTTTCAAGTACCAAAGTAGACATATCAATAATAATATCGCCATTTTCCGATTTGCACAGCATATAGTTAACCATATAATCAAAATAACTATGCAGATGGTTAACAGCTATACTTAATCCACTGGCCTCATACCCTAAATGTGTAGCTATATTACGGATTCGATACAAACGTTTTAGTTGCCAGTTAATTCGTGTCTCATGTTTTGAAAGGAATTCTGAAATTTTCTCTCCCGATTTTAGCGACTTTCTTAAATTGTAGACTCGGGAACGCAATAAAATGTTATCGCCCAAGCAAGAATAGAGCGCTTTCATTTCCTCTGATCCGGCCTCATGCGATGCAAAAAACAACAAAAAAGATTTATATGTTGTAATATCTAACTTCTCTAGGTCTTCCGATAGGAGCGTTTCACAGATTTGAGCATATATTAGCCGAGTGATTTTCAATAAATAGGTTTTTTGGATAATTGCAATAACGCTATTAATTACATTTTCACGTCCACTATTAGCTGATGGATTTAAAAACAAGGTCTCCAATGCTGTCCAGAAAGTCCTTATTAACGCACGATAATTTTTAGATTCGAGCGACTCGGCGTGCATTTCAATTGCGTGAGCAAGGGATAGCAATGCCATGGGGGTCATTGCTTTATGTCCAATAATATTAGTAATTCGCTTATCTATTAAGTCTTGTTGGATGTATGGACGTTTTTGGAGCTTATTGGGCAGTTTAAATTCGTGATAGTTGCCATTGTCATCTTTTAGTAAAAATTTATAAACTTGATTTGCGGCATAAAAATGTTTGAAATACACCATAAACATTTGCAAAAAACGCATTTTTTCTATAAAGTCGTTTGCTGCTATGTATGGGTCAAGCGCCATATCTTTAAAAATAACAATTTCAACTTTTTCATGCGCTTTCGCTTGGTGTAAACGTTTGTCATAATCAGCAAACATATCTGCAACTAGGCGATCTTTACAAAGCTCTTTACGTTCTTCACTAGTTGAAATCTTCTTGATTTCCATATCAATGTTAATGTCTTTACTGAGGCCGTCAATGTAATCAAGAGACTCTGTATTCATCAAAACTAGAAATTCATATACCTTTTTGGACGTATTAAACTGCTTCAAAAATGATGAAATTTGTGTGGGTGTTAAAACCGGTCTTTTGGAATTGTTGAAAAATCTTTTAGCGCACGTATACAAATATTCTCTAGAGTACCCTGCATGAAGTAATGAAATATAATAGTTTTTTGTACAGTAAATCAAATTGTTTTTATCAGGGCTATTTGTCAATACAAGCTGTTCTATTTCGTTCTTGTAGGTATCACGATATTTTTTTGGACTGCAAGTTTGTCGAAAAATGCCGATCCATCGTTTCAACAAAATAGGATTTTGTAATGCTTCCTGAAAACCGGTTCTGATATTGTTAAGCCTTTCTCCTAACATTCTTTTTAAAATGCTGTCGTCTTCTGTGCAAGCAATAAATTCCTCAATTATGGGAGGAATATAATTTCCATAATATTCCTTAGCGATGCCATATTGGTTCAAAAGTGAATAGACCTCATCCATTTCGTCAAGTAATGTTATTGCGTTATGAAGTGGTAAGGCATATGTGTCTGAAGTGGTTTCACTCAGAAGTTCATCTGTAATTTGGTAAAAAAGCCAAAGCATCTCCATAGACTTGTCATATTCCCAATGATCTGGTATCGCTTTAAGCATAATATCACTCCATTCCTTACCAGTTTAAAACTAAAATAGCAATGGCGTCATCTATTCGGCCACTATTCACAATCCCTTCACGATTTCCATAAACCGCTCCAGAGAATACGCTCCCGGATAGTCCGGCTGCTTGGTCTCAAACACCATGTAATACTTGTACTGTTTTCCGGCCAGCTTCGCCCACTGGTCACCGATTTTGGCTTTTTCCTTAGATTCATCGTTGTCCAGGTGGTCGCCCTTGGTCTCTACCATCAGAATCTTCCCACTGTGGAGCATCACGATGATGTCGGGATAAGCATGAACAGGGCCGTTAATCTGGAATCCCAATCGGGAAATATTACGATGCCACCACTTCACGTTGGCCAGTTCTGACAGCGCCCACACCACCTTGAACTCGTACTCGTTCATATCTTCTTCGGCGGTATAGAGCGATTTGGGCACCATCGAGGTAAATGCCGTTGGGGAGATCACCGCAGGCAGCGCATAGTTGGGCAGGCAGGAAATCTTGTCCTGCTCCAGCCAGGTATCAAAGACGCTGGAGCGATGCTGGGCAATCAATTCCTTTACCTTCCCCTGAATTTTTACGACATAGGGATACGGCGACTGCTCCAGCTCGGAGAGCTGATCTTCGCTCATGGTGCCAATCACCCGGTCGATGTACTCATCCAGCTCCCGGTCGTTAACGCAGTTCATCTTGGACAGCTTTTGCTTGATAATGCCCTTACACAGAGAAAGCCGCTTTTCCGAGGGCTGGGTGTTGAACCACTCCCGGAAAAAGGCGCTGTCGCCACCAGACAACCGCCACGCCTTTGCGGTGCTGTCTTTGCTATCGTCTACATCCACCCGCGCCATCTCAGCGTTGACGGTAGTGAAATCCACATGAGCGTCTTTGTCCCGCAGAGAGAAACCACCCTCTAAATGTTCCAGTTCCAGGGTTTCATGGGCTTCCGAAAACAGACTAGGGCCAGTCTCCAGCATAAATTGGGGGAAGCGCAAGGCAGCGGCTTCGTCTGCAAATTCCTCATTCATTCGGAACTGGTTCATTTTGTCGCGCACCTCCGATGGAGCCTGGCTCAAAGCGGTGTTATCGGCCTGGTTGATCTCGTCTTCATAGGTTTTATTCTGTTGCAGGGCCTGTGACAGCATGGGATCGGACTGCATGGTTCCATCCTGCACGGATTGCTCTGCCTCATGTGTTGCCGCTTCAAAACGCGCCTTCAAATCCGAGCCGTCTACCTCCGGCAGATCTGGTTCGTCAGCGGGAGGGGGGACAATGGGAAGCTGCTCCGGTTCCTGTGTGGGTGCAGCTGTAATGGGAACGTCCACATCCTGTGCCCGGTAGTCACGCCTGCTGAAACCGGCGCTGTTCAGCCCGGCCACAACCTTCTCCAGCGTTTGATGGAAGTCTGCGGAAGATGTGATGACATAGGAGAGATTCAGCACCTCATTGTTGTTCTTCTGCGTGTAGGGCAACCGAAGTACACGCCCCAAAATCTGCTCCACATCCACGGTAGAAGTGCGGTTTGCCACCGTGGCCAACACATAGGCAAAGGGGCAGTCCCAGCCCTCTTTCAGGGCGTTGACGGTAATGATGTACCGGATGGGGCAGTCTGGGGACAGTAAGTCCACATTTTTCAGCTCGTCCTTATCACCGGTTTTGATGGCGATTTCCTTTTCGGGAATGCCGCCATCCACCAGCGTTTTCTTGATTTTTTCGTATGTGGTGCTGTCCGCATTGTTGCGGGGCTGGGCCTGGAACAGAACGATGGGACGGATATAGCGCCCGCTGGTTTCCTGCTCCCGTTTGGCCTGAGCCTCCAGCTTAGCACGAATGGCGATAGCATCCCCATATACATCTGCCTGAGATTTTCGGTTGTAGACGATGACCGGCAGTTTGACCATGTTGGCCTTTTTCAGCCGCGCAGCGTCCACAAAAGAGATGATATTGCTTTTCTTCTTGGGTGTGGCGGTCAGGTCAAACACAAAGCTGGGATTGAAGTTTTGCAGCATTTCCACGCTCAAATCCGAAGTGGCATGGTGGCTCTCATCCACGATGACTACTGGATTCAGATAGCGGATCACCTGAATCAGTGCCGTCTCATCGGTGTCAGCCAGCAGAACGGACGGATCATCCATCCACTTTGCAAACTCGGCCAGATAACCGTTCTCCTGATAGGCTTTGCGCCCCTCCTTTTTGCTGGTGCGGAAGGAATCATAGCTGAGCACAAACAAAGAAAGCTGTTCTGTCACGGCGGAAGGGGTGAAGTTCTGCCCCATGAGAGCCTGCTCCTTGGAATATACCTGTACCCGCCCGCCAAAATCCACATCCAGCCGCTGGCGGTAGGGATGGTCGGGATTTTCCAGCGCCTTGCGTGTCTGAGTCAGAATGGCATCGGAGGGCACCAACCACACCACGGCTTTGGCCCGGCGCTGGGGCATGGCGTCAAAAATCGTCCGCAGAGAACTGGCGGCAATATAGGTCTTGCCGCCGCCGGTGGGCACCTTGGCACACACATGGGGCACACCGGGAAGTACATTCACATAATTCGGCATACCGCCGAAGCCCACCAAAACATTCTTTTCGTTCCAGAGGGTCTGATACGCCTTTGCCGGACTTTGCAGCTCCACCACCAGTTCCAGGTAGCGTGCAAGATCGGCAATGACTTCTTTCTGATAAGATTTCAGTTCCATTTCTTCACGCTCCTTTACAGCCGGGCAATGTCCCGAGGAATTTTCTTAAAGGTGATATTATGCTTGCGCAGGGTCTCCTGCGGGATGGCGCATAGGTCAGCATAGATGGTGTAGCCCTCGGCTTTTGTCTGGACGGTAGCTAAAAAGGCATGGTCCAGCGTAGTGACACGTTCCCGCTCATAGTAGAAGTAATAGGCGGTGTTGCGGCACAGGCCCATGAAATAGGGCTCGTCCGTGGGCTGTTCGGTGGGCAGGGACTCTTTGGTCTCCATATAGTAGACATATTCCCGGATTTTCTGCGGACCCACTTCTTCATTGAGGTTGCCGTCCGGCAGCAGAAGCACAGGCCCCAGCTCATAGTAGCTGAAATTGCCGCCGGTGCCTTCCACGGCCTTCTTGTCCTCGCCGTAGCCGTCAATCACCCGTTTGACACGCTCGGCGGTGATGCTGTCGGCGTAATTCTCCATTTCCACCAAGATGAATTTGCGGTTACCGCCGTCGGCTTTGTTCATATTGAGCACGGCGTGGGCAGTAGTGCCGGAACCGGCGAAAGAGTCGAGAATGATGGAATCAGGATCGGACGCGATTTGGATGATGCGCTCAATCAAGCAAGTTGGTTTTGGCGTGTCAAAAGGGGCTGTGCCATCGAATATTACTTTTAATTCCGCGGTTGCTTGCCGAGTAGTCCCCGCTATACCACCCGCCCAGATGTTTTCAGGGACTTTACCATTTAAATCAGATAGATATAATTTATGAATAATTGCCGTTTCATCTGCATTGAAAATGATTTCCCCACTATCTATTTTGACCTGCATGGTTTCTTTACTCCATCGCCAGCCTTTTTCAGGAGGAGAAATAATATTCCCATGCGGTGTTTGAATCTCATACTTTAAATTCGGTCGATATAGTCCGTTGACACAATAGCCTGCTCTCCATGGCCCACGAGGATCATTGTCAGGATTTTTATACAATTTATTATCAGCATCCGACCTTGGCAAATTTCCGAGAACGAACTGTGGAGATTTAGAATAAACGAGGGTATGATTAAACTGTGAAACAAATTTTCCGCCATAACCATTTGCCTGAACACTATGTTGCCAAATTACGTCTGATATAAAATTTCCCGCGCCAAAGATTTCATCGCAAATCAAGCGAAGATTTGACTGTTCTGTATCATCTATACTAATAAAAATTGCACCATCGTCTCTTAATAATCGCTGCAACAGCTTCAAGCGGGGGTACATCATGCACAGCCACTTATCGTGCCGGGAAAGGTCCTCTCCTTCTCTGCCCACCACTTCACCCAGCCACTTTTTGATCTTGGGGTCATTGACGTTATCGTTATACACCCAGCCTTCGTTGCCGGTGTTGTACGGTGGATCAATGTAGATGCACTTCACCTTGCCCTCATACTGTGGCAGCAGAGCTTTCAACGCCTCCAGATTGTCGCCGTGGATAATCATGTTTTCGCTGCCGTTGTCCTCGGCGTGCTGTCCGGCTTCGTCATAGCTGTACTGGCGCTCCAGCACCCGATAAGGCACCTCTTGGTGGTGGTTTACCACTTTATCTTTTCCAATCCATTCAAGTGTTGGCATGGGGTGTATCCTCCTTGACCCAAACAATTTGCTTTCTTTTTACTATCCCCCATGAATACACAAAAACCACCTTATCACATGAGGTCAAATCTCCACGCACAAATACATGAATATTCTTTGTTGCGCTAGATTTTGGGGAAATGTCAATATATCGAAGTTCATCATATTTATAGGCTCCTGCGATTTTCCTGCCGGTGTCTTTATCGGCACAGGAGCACACGGCAATTCTGTTTGAACCGCTGTATAATTCGCAAGCAATTTTCTCAATAATCAACGATTTATTTTTCTTGTTGAGAATCGAAGCCCTAAAATTTATCCACGAACCATCATATCCGCCTTCACCGTCTGGTTTGCCCGTACCGAACCGCACATCAATATCGGAAATAACAAGCAGTTTGCGTCCAAAGCCACTGCACAGGTACGGAAAAACAAGACCAACAATGGTCCCTAACAGTGTTCCCCCTACGCCAATCAGCGCACACAATACATTTTCCGTCATACTTCTTTTGTCTCCAAGTTCACTTCGGTTGTTTGGTTGGTCGGCAGAAAGTCCACGATGTCTCCAATATTTACATTCAATATTGCGCAAATTTTCCCCAGTGTTTCCAAGGTCACTTCTTCATCGCGGTTTAGTTTTGTCATGGTGTTGGGGGCGATTCCCGCCGCACGTCGTAAGTCTGCCTTGCTCATTTTGCGATCAATGAGCAGTTTCCAGAGCTTATTGTAAGAAATGGCCATATGGGTACCTCCGGTCAGAAAATTCGACGCTTTTATTATACCAGATACAGGAATTCAGAACAACAGATTTTCGCATCTCAATACGAAAATATCCAACTCAAATTTATCAGTCAGCAAGGCTTTCCGTTCACCTTTTCCCAGCCGCTGCTGACCAAAACAGGCACAGAGATTTACCCGCTATTCGGGCAAACCTCTGTGCCTGTTTTACCTGTTCGGGCAGGAGCGTATCCATCGTGTAGAAGCAGGATGGATCGCTACTGCATGGACAGGCGGGGCGTCCAGAGGGGCAAAGCCCCTTCGGCTCTGGGTTTCCAATAGGGGCGAGTAGCACCCCTGTTGGCACACGATTTTGCTTGCAAAGTCTAGTGTGTTATACCTTTTGCGACCGCTGACGCTGGAAAGGGGCTGTCCCACGCCAGACAGACCGTTTTCAGTGGCAGCAGAACAGGCGGATTTTGTGGGCTGTAAGATACACAAAATGAAGGATTTGCCATGAGCAAAATCCGGCTGTTCGGGTGTAGGTGGCGCAGAAAACCTTGTAGCTGTGCGAAAAGTTTTTCTGTGTCAACGGGGGCGCAAGAGGTATATAAAAACCCGCCGCAGCGACACGCTTAATTTTCCCCATCCAAGGGGAGCTCAAGAACTTGCTTGGCAAGCTGCTGGAACAGTTCTGAAGTATTCTCGTCCATTGTGATCATCGTTCCTATGTAGGCAGTAATGGCTGTTGACACATCATCGGCTGTCAATTCAGATTGTGGCTTGTCCGGTAATGCGGCACGAATCCCCTTTACTGCTTCTGCTGTAGCAACCGCTCCACTGGGTTGCTCCTCTGCCATGTTCTCTTTTACATCCCGAATGATCTTCATCAATATGTTTTTGATTTTCTCTATGTCTGCTTCATTACTCTGAATTTTGCTGGAGTTCAGAAAACTCAGGTCTTTTATCATTTCCGTTCGCTTTGAAGGATCGGCGCTCATCAGCTCTGCAAGAGGATCAGTGGCAAGGTCAATAATCTGGTTTCTTGCCATGATACCATTTGCAACGGTATTGCTGAAATAGTTTTTCATCAAAGCACAAAGTTTTGGGAACTGGTCATGCTCCAAAAGCCTGTTTAACACATCGGGGTCAATCGTTTTCAAAATCAGCCTGCGGATTACTTCCTCTGATAATCCCAGCTGGGAAATATCATAGCTTTTCGGTACGCTAATGGGCGTAAGGCAAAGTAGATAATCTGTTGAAACATGGAATACCTTAGCCAGCGAGACTAACAAAGCGCTGCCAATATTTGTGGTTTCTCCACTCTCCAAACGGCTGATCTGGGAGTGAGCAACAAATATTTTGTCTGCCAGTTCTTTTTGGCTCCATCCCCTGTCCTGGCGTAATAGGCGGACACGGTACGCAGTGGTATTTTCCTGCTCATCGTCATAGTTCTTCTTCATGTGCAACGCCTCCCAACCTACTATCATTATAAACCACCCTGTGCAAATTTGCAATTTTTCAAGTCTATACTTCCGACATTTGCGGCTTTCGTGCATAAACGAAGGTCGCTTATTTTTTGCGGTAAACTTGGCTCACGATCGATCGAAAAGACGCCTTGAAAATCGAATGACCGTCCAGACCGAGATAAACCGCCATGACTTCTGTAAAAGGGACGAGCGCTCCACAAAGGAGACGACACAGCGCCGAGCAGGGTTGCCTGTCAGGAAACGGAATGGATAGAACGGCTTAACCAAGAGCAAGCAGGAGGATTATTGCTATTTGAATATTTTTGAAACTGTGAAAGCGGCAGTTCCTGTAAGACAAGCCGCCGAACACTACGGGCTGAAAGTCAGCCGCAACGGCATGGCTTGCTGCCCATTCCACAATGACAGGCATCCAAGCTTGAAGTTGAATGAGGAATATTTCTTTTGCTTCGGCTGCGGAGCCAAAGGTGATGTGATCGACTTTGCAGCACGGCTGTTTGATCTCAGCAGCTACGAAGCGGCGCAGAGGCTGGCTGCGGACTTCGGTATATCTACACAGCCGGGACAGGCTGTGGTAGTTCCCCGCAAACCCAAGCGACCTCACATCCGGCAGTTTCGGGAGGATGAAATGTTTTGCTTCCGTGTGCTGACAGATTATCTGCATCTGTTGGAAGATTGGAAGGTTTGGTATGCCCCGAAAACGCCGGACGATGATCTGGATGACCGTTTTGTGGAATCCTGCCAGATGCTTGACCGCATTGGGTATCTGACGGACATTCTGACCGTAGGTGATTTGGAAGAACGTGTTGCTGTGGTGGATGAGCTGATGAGGGATGGCAAGATTGCGTTCCTCCAGGACTACACCGCAAGAAAGAGAGAGGAGGATGTACGCTGTGAGCGAGGAAATGACGCAGACCACGCACTCTGAAAATCCGGCGTGGTTTGACGGCAAGAAAATCAGCGAAGCCCTATTCTGCGAAGAATTTCTCCGGGACTATCCAATGATCACGGTGAACGGAGCATTTTTCACGGTCAATGGCAGAGTACACGATGAAAACCGCCTGAAAAAGGTGATCTATGACCGCATCAAGTATTATGTGACCAGCGGCATTGCAAAGAAAGTCACAAACCTGTTGGATGTCATGCGGATGGAGTGCTGTACCGAAAAGCTGCCCCTGTATCAAGACCGTATCCATGTGGCAAACGGCACCTATTATCTGAACGGCACATTCAGCCCGGAAAAGGATTTCTGCCGGAACCGTCTGCCTGTTTCCTACAATCCAGAAGCGCCGCAGCCAGTGACATGGCTGCATTTTTTGTCTCAGCTTTTGGAGCCGGAGGACATCTTGACCTTGCAGGAATTTATGGGGTACTGCTTTATCCCCTCCACCAAAGGACAGAAAATGCTTTTGCTGATCGGCAAAGGCGGCGAGGGCAAAAGCCGCATTGGTATTGTCCTTCGTGCGCTGCTGGGTAGCAACATGAACACGGGCAGTATCGCAAAGGTGGAGACAAGCCCCTTCGCTCGTGCTGATCTGGAACATGAGCTTGTGATGCTGGACGATGATATGAAGCTGGAAGCCTTGCCCCAGACCAATCACATCAAGGCAATCATCACCGCAGAATTGCCGATGGATCTGGAGAAAAAGGGGCAGCAGAGCTATCAGGGCGATTTGTATGTGCGCTTTATCGGTTTGGGCAACGGCGTTCTGCAATCTCTCAATGACCACAGCGTGGGCTTTTTCCGCAGACAGATTATCCTTTCCACCAAAGAAAAAGACCCGAACCGGAAAGACGATCCGTATATTGCGGAAAAGATGTGCACCGAAGCAGAGGGTATTTTCCTGTGGGCACTTGCGGGCCTGCACCGCCTGATTACCAACGATTACAGGTTTACACTCAGTCAGTCAGCGCTGGACAACATGGACGCTGCGGTATCGGACGGCAACAACATCATCGAATTTTTAGGTTCCGAGGGGTATATCCGTTTCAAGGCGGATTACGAAGTCAGCTCCAAAGACCTGTACGCTGTTTACAAGCTGTGGTGTGATGATAACGCCATGAGCAGCCTTTCGCAAAAGCGTTTTTGCTCCTACCTCAAACAGAACGAGAACCACTATCACCTTGAATATACAAATAAGGTCAATATCGGCGGTGGGAAGTTTGCCAGAGGATTCGTCGGCATCGAGCTTTTGCAAAGGCCGTTTCCGTGAAAAGTGAAAGTGACCCGAAAATACATGTACCACCCGTACCAAATGTACTACGGTACCGAAGTACACTTGGTACATGTACTTTTCAGCCCATCTCACTTTCTTTTGGCAGAAGCATCCGTAAAGACCTGTTTTGGGATATGGATTCTCAATGGTAGTGGAAACAGGCAAGTTTTTGACCGCAGGACGAAATGATTTTACGGAATCGCGCTTCTCTGAATCGTGTACCGTGTTTACGGAATGGTGGGTGTTTTTACTGTCCCAGCCCAAATCACACGGAACAGTAAAGTGGGATATGGTCAGATATGGACAGGACATCACAGGAGAAATTCTGAACGGATTTCAGAGGTTGCAGGTTTTTCACGATTCGGTATATCTATTCTACTTTGAAGTGCAGAGTGTTCACCGAACCAACAATGAAATTTTATGGAGGACTTTATCAATATGAATGTACGTAACGAAATCAAAGCACAGATCATCCGTGCCGGAATGACGATGCAGGAAGTAGTTGACCTGCTGCATGACGAATACGGCTGGTCGGACAGCGTTTCCAACCTGTCGGCCAAACTGCAGCGGGAAAGTATCCGTTATAAAGAGGTTTTGGAGCTGGCTGATGTATTGGGCTACGACATCGTGTGGCAGAAAGGTCGGGAAAAATAATGGAAAAAGGACAGTTTGCTATTTTGAGATTTGCCAAGTATAAGGGGCCGGAGATCGGGCGTATTGAAGCCCATAATGAGCGCACCAAGGAAGAGTACGCAAGCAATCCAGATATTGACACCAGCCGGAGCCATTTGAATTTCCACCTTGTTAAGCCGGAAAGAAAGTACCGGGCAGAGTCCGAACGGCAAATTGCCGCAGCCGGATGCCGCACTCGCTCCGACAGTGTTCGTGTGGTAGAAGCACTGATTACCGCAAGCCCGGAGTTCTTCAAGGGCAAGAAACGGGCTGAAATCAAAGAATTCTTCAATGAAGCGTTGGAGTTTATCCGACAGAACCAATCCCCCGAAACCATTATCTCTGCCGTGGTGCATATGGACGAGAAAACGCCCCATATGCACCTTTCTTTTGTCCCGTTGACGGAGGATAAGCGGCTATGTGCCAAGGAGATTCTGGGCAACCGCAAAAAGATGACCCAGTGGCAGGACGAGTTCTGGGAACACATGGTCAAGAAATATCCGGTATTGGAGCGTGGCGAGAGTGCCAGTGAGACTGGCCGTGACCATATCCCGCCGAGAGTGTTCAAACAGATGACCCGTCTGACAAAGCAGCTGGAGAAACTGGACGCAATGCTCTCCGATGTGAAGTTTACCAACTACAAGGAGCGGACAGCGCAGATCGCAGCATTTCTGGAGGAATATATCCCGGATGTGGCAGCGATGGAAACACAGATGAAGAAATATCATAGGTGCTTTACCACAGCTGAGTCCGAGAAAAAGGCACTGAAAAAGAAAAACGATGATCTGACGGAAGCTCTGGAAAAGAGCCAGCAGCAGAGCACCGTCAAGAAGTTACAGGAAGCAAGGTTGCAAAGCGATTATGAACGGGTAAAAGGGATTCTTGACCGTATCCCTTCGGAGATCATCCAGGCGTACACACAGCGTGGCAGTAAGAAACAGGAGGTAAACCATTATAGCGGATTGGAATAAGGATGAGTGGAGCGGCTTTGCTGATTTGCTTGCCAACTTAATAGAAAAATATGCGGCGGTTCTGGATATTGACAACCTTCCAGAGCCGCCGAATTGTTTAGGGGAAGAAACTGCCGGAGCTGCAAATGCTCCCGAACAGACAGAGGACACTATTGAAAAAACTAAAACGGTATGATATAATAATCGTGCAATTAGTGTCCAAACTTACTCCGGAAGAGCTTCGGAGTAAGGATACATAAAGGTGCCGCAGTATGTGGCACGAATGAGGATTGTGAGATGAAGAAAGAAAAGACAAAAGTATATATCTATACGAGAGTTTCCACCGCCATGCAGATCGACGGATACTCTCTGGATGCCCAGAAATCCAGAATGAAAGCCTTTGCCGAGTATAATGAATATGAGATAGTCGGTGAGTATGAGGATGCCGGGAAGTCGGGTAAATCCATTGAGGGCAGAGCGGAGTTCAACCGCATGATGGAAGATATAAAGTCCGGGAAAGATGGTGTTTCCTTTGTGCTGGTGTTCAAGCTGTCCCGCTTCGGCAGAAATGCAGCAGACGTATTGTCCACTTTGCAGGTCATGCAGGATTTCGGCGTCAATCTGATTTGTGTGGAGGATGGGATTGATTCTTCCAAGGATGCCGGAAAGCTGATGATCTCTGTTCTGTCAGCCGTTGCGGAGATTGAGCGAGAAAACATCCGTGTCCAAACAATGGAGGGCAGAATCCAGAAGGCCCGTGAGGGCAAATGGAACGGCGGCTTTGCGCCCTATGGCTATAAGCTGGAAAAGGGACAACTCTTCATCAACGAGGAAGAAGCAGCGGCGATCCGCGTAATTTTTGACCAGTATGTGCATACCGACATGGGTGCAAATGGTCTTGCCAAATATCTTGACCAACATGGTATTCACAAAATCCAGCGACAGAACGGCAAAAATCCGCTATTCGATGCGGCTCTTATCCGGAGAATACTGAAAAACCCTGTGTACTGTGGGAAAATCGCCTATGGTAGACGCAGAACGGAGAAGGTGCATGGCACCAGGAACGATTACCGGCTTGTGGAGCAGGACGATTATTTGTTGGTGGACGGCCTGCATGAGGGGATCGTATCAGAAGAACTCTGGCACGAAGCACAGGTCAAGCTGCTGGCGCAGGCTGAAAAGTATGAACATGTGAACCGTGGCAAGGACACCAAGGTGCATCTTCTGTCTGGTATTGTCAAATGCCCAATCTGCGGAGCCGGGATGTATGGCAACAAGAGCATCAAACACAAGTCAGACGGAACAAAGTACAAGGATTTCTTCTATTATGGCTGCAAGCACCGCACTATGACACGTGGGCACAAGTGCGATTATCGAAAGCAGATTCACGAGGAACTGTTGGACAGTGCTGTGGCAGAGGTCATTGTCAAGCTGGTCAGCAATCCCAAGTTTGCCGCCATGATGCAGGAAAAAATCAACATGAAGGTGGACACTGCCGCCATTGAACAGGAGATCGCCAATTACGAAAAACAGCTCCGGCAGAGCTATTCTGTGAAATCAAAGCTGATGGAGGAAATAGATTCCCTTGACCCGGACGATAAACACTACTACAAACGCAAGGCAGACCTTGATGATCGGCTTTACAAGATGTATGATAAAATCGAGGATACAGAAAATCTGCTGATCGCCGCCAGAGCAAAGAAAATGGCAATCGAAGCGGAAAAGCTCACCGGGGATAACATCTACAAGGTGCTGATCTACTTCGACAAGCTATACGCCGTCATGAGCGAGCAGGAAAAGCGGCAGATCATGGAAGCATTGATTTCGGAAATCCAGATATATGAGGAACGCCAACCCAACGGACAGTGGCTCAAGTCCATCAAATTCAAGCTCCCGATTATTGAGGAAGATATGAGTTTGAGTTTGGACAATGACACACATGTTGAGACGGTCTGTTTGCTGTCAAGAAAAGATAAATAAGAGCCAAAAAGTGGCGTATTTCCGGGCTTTTTGCGAGGTGAGCATCATCAGAGGAGCCTTGCGAAAAGCTCGGTTTTCTTATATGGAAACATATCCATTAAGCAAATTTTCAGAGGGCCGGAAAATGAGTGGTAGGGTTTACGCTGTGGATTAGATGTCATAGGTTGTGGCAGTGATATAGATAACAAGACTGACCGCAGTTCAAGCCACTCGATACTAAGGGGCAGACTTGGCAGTGGAATAGATAACAGGAGGTGTCAGGACATGGATGACAGAAATCACGATGAAATTGTATCGGAACAAAATGAAAAATTAAGAATACAGAGAAATTATTATAGAAGACTCCATGTCGATGACCTTTGCATTCTTAATGCAGAGGAGTACTACGAGAGTCTTAAAGATTGGAGTAAGTTTAAAGAACCAAGAGATACGAGCAAACGTGATGCTGAGAAGGATTCAAAGGTAACATTCTGGTTGAAATGTAAATCAATCTTCTCCGATAAGGCAAAAAGAGAATTAGAAGAGAAACGCAAAGAAGCGAAGGTGTTGCAGCAAGAATATGAGCAGTATCATCAAAAAAGAGTTAACAGAATGCGTGCTCAATTTGAGGAACAACAGAGGAAGAATCATGAGTCAGTGGATGAAATGAAATCCATGTATGCTAAAGGTGATAAAAAGCAAATTATCAACTTCTTTAATGCAGTTTTAGTTAACGATGATTTTACGCTTGATATTTTATATAGGAAGGAAAGATATGACTCAGCCAGTGTGATTTCTGAGTATGATGAAAAAACAAAAACCCTTTCATATAGATACAGAATACCAAATTCGGATGAGATTTGTGTGATAGATAGATTTGTATACGATGAAGAAAGTGGAGAGGTTATAGCCAAAGAATTAGATAAAACCCACGCAAAAAGAGTAAGGATGCATTTACTCCAAACTCTCTTATTGCGCTCAGCAGCAAGGATTATTTGTTCAGATGAGTCAAAAAACATTGAATTTATTAATCTTACAGGCTTTATACGTTATTACGATAGGGCATACGGAAATAATCGAGATATAAATGTAGTGAAGTTAAATATTAGCCGAGAAATAATACTTCAGATAAATCCAGAGCGAGCTAATATATCAGAATTGTTCGAAAGAGTGTTGAAAGGAAAATTCAAGACATCTGCAGGACTGTATGATAAAGAGCCAGTTGGATTGACTGAAATTAAGTAAGATAGGTCGATATTTTTAATTAAGGAGAGTATTGAGATGCCTAGAACCAGTAAAAATAAATTTGAAATAATAAATGATGAGATTCATATAAGCAAAGAGGGATGGCCTCTGATTGGCCTCACAACCTACAGAGAAGACTACTATGAGGAATTAACATCGAAGACTTGGACATTAACAAAAGCAAACAGCGAAACGGATGACAAAGGTTATTTATCAAATAAGACACTTGGCACAGAGGATATCTCTGAACTGCCGGATAAAGATCAGCTGATTCTGGTATACTGCCGCAGCGGTAATCGGAGTAAGCAGGCATCTGAAAAACTGGTGAAACTGGGCTACACCAATATCATTGAGATCGGCGGAATTAATAGTTGGCCCGGTGAAACAGTCACCGGCGATAAGTGATAAAATCACAGAACAAGGAACGACTACTGGATATAATAAAGCCATAAAAAAGAAAACAGGAGGACTTAAATATGTCTGCTATCAGTGTTAATAAAAACAATTTCAATCAAGAGGTTTTGAACTCGGACAAGCCCGTCCTGATGGATTTCTGGGCTCCCTGGTGTGGTCCTTGCCGCATGGTAGTTCCTCTGGTAGAGGAGATTGCCAAGGAGCGCTCCGATATCAAGGTTGTTAAAATTAATGTGGATGAGGAACAGGAACTGGCTATGCAGTTCGGTGTGATGAACATACCCACTCTGGTGGTTATGAAGAACGGAAAGATTGTCAATCAGGTCACCGGTGCCAGACCTAAGGCTCAGATTCTCGCCATGCTGTAAGGAGGTGCAAAGATGAGATTCTTCGATTTCCTGAAAGGCCCTGACATCAATCAGGGTGTCAAAGAATATAGCACTACGGATAGCGCAGTCCTGCTGGATGTTCGCACCCCCGACGAATACCGGCAGGGGCATATCCCCGGCAGTAAAAATGTTCCTTTGCAGTCCATTAGCAAAGTGGCTGGCATGATTGACAATAAATCTACCCCCATTT
>OLVZ01001132.1_pt1 | contig 23729 bp, 19 predicted proteins | sample 1673341 | NCBI WGS metagenome assembly OLVZ01 (sample SAMEA3178944, study PRJEB25190) | human gut metagenome | biome: human gut; feature: human-associated habitat; material: faeces | place: Austria | collected 2013 | reverse complement strand
CGTCAAAGCAAGCCCGTATCAAAGAAGTGGACGAACTGCTGCGGATGGTGGACTACTACAAGTCTGGCAAGCCCGCTGCGGACAAGCTGAAATCCATCCGCTTTGAGAAATCCAGGCAGAAATACAAAGCCGAACACAATGACGAACTGCGGACATTTTATATGGCGGAACGCAAGCTGAAACCGTATTTCAAGGATGGCAAGCTGCCTATCACCGCATGGCGCAGAGAGCGCGAACAGTTGGAGCAGGAATACAAGGAGATTCAGTCAGAGCTTTCGCCGCTCCATGCCGACGCGAAAAAGCTCTGGGCGATTCACTACAACATCTACGAGGTGCAGCATGAGCAGGAGCGCCAGAACACCGCGACGCGGCAGAAAAAGCAGGAAATTGAACACTAATTTGAATAGAAAATCAGGAGGTACTTATGAACGAGAACAAACCATTTGAACACGAGATCGACCCTGATCTGCTGGCAGAAATCGAGGAATGGGAAAAGACTGACCATGACGACCCAGCGGAATATTACTTCTCCAATCCAGACCCGTATCTGAAACCGCAGCCCTTGCCGCCCGACCATCCCCGGCGCAACTGCTACTTTAACGAGGACGGGCATCTCTGCGCGAAAAACCTGTCCGCTTTCTGGGTTCCCGAATTGACCGTCACCGAGGTCATTCACGGCACGGTTTACACCGTCACGGGCAGCTACGAGGGAACAGAGAGCTTTGTCCGCAAGCTGGAGCGCATTACCAGTAAAAAGTTTGCAGAAAAGATGGAGGATTCCGAATGACAAATACAGAGTCTCTTGGTACAATAGAAGCAACCAATCCTGTACTGACAGTTGCTCCACCAAAGGAGGATTCAGAAATGAACGGAGCAACAAACAAAATCACAGCACTCTACTGCCGTCTTTCGCAGGAGGATGAACGAGCCGGAGAGTCTTTGTCCATTGAAAATCAGAAGGATATGCTTTTGCGGTATGCACGGGAGCACCATTTCCCGAATCCCACATTTTTTGTGGATGATGGCGTGAGCGGTGTGACCTATGACCGCCCCGGTTTTCAAGCGATGCTTGCGGAAATTGAAGCGGAACGAGTGGCTGTCTGTATCACCAAAGACCTATCCCGCCTGGGTAGAAATTCCGCTCTGACAGGACTTTACACCAATTTCACCTTTCCGCAGTACGGTGTCCGCTATATTGCCATCAATGACAACTTCGACACCATTGATCCCAACAGCACCGATAACGATTTTGCGGGCATCAAAAACTGGTGCAACGAGTTTTATGCGCGAGATACCAGCCGCAAAATCCGCGCTGTCAATAAGGCAAAGGGTGAACGCGGCGTTCCTTTGACAACCAATGTCCCCTACGGCTATTTGAAAGACCCGGAAAATTCCCGTCGCTGGAAGATCGACCCTGTTGCCGCCGATGTGGTGCGGAGTATTTTCTCCATGTGCATGGAGGGCAGAGGTCCAAAGCAGATTGCAAACCAACTGAAAGTGGACAAGGTTTTAACTCCTGCCAGTTATAAGACGTTGCAAGGCATCAAAAGCCCGAACAAAAAACCGGAAGATCCTTATGATTGGCACAGCAGTACCGTTGTGGCGATTCTGGAACGCCGGGAGTACACAGGCTGCACGGTGAACTTCAAGACTTACACCAATTCTATCTGGGATAAGAAGCAAAGGGATAATCCCATTGAAAAGCAGGCGATTTTCCCTAATGCCCACGAGCGCATTATTGACGATGATGTGTTTGAAAAGGTGCAGGAGATCCGCCAGCAGCGTCACCGGATGACCCGCACGGGAAGAAGCAGCATTTTCTCCGGACTTGTTTACTGTGCGGACTGCGGTTCCAAAATGCTGTACGGTTCATCCAACAACGGCGATCTCGATCAGGACTTTTTTGACTGCTCCCTGCACCGCAAAAGCAAAGAAAAGTGTAATGGACATTTCATCCGTGTCAAGGTATTGGAACGGCTGGTTCTCAAGCACATTCAGGCGGTTATGGGGTATATCCTGCGGCACGAGGATTATTTCCGCACGATCATGGAGGAACAGCTCCGCGTGGAAAGCTGTGAGCAAATCCGCATCCGCAGAAAGCGTCTGGAAAGCAACGAACGGCGCATTGCCGAGCTGAAAAGGCTGTTCATCAAGATTTATGAGGACAACGCCAGCGGGCGGTTAACAGATGAACGCTATGATATGCTGAGCCAGACCTATGAAGCAGAGCAGAAGCAGTTGGAAGCGGAAGCGATCACCTTGCAGCAGGAGATTGAAGTACAGGAACGACAGAACGAAAACATTGAGAAGTTCATTCAGAAAGCGCACAAGTATGTCGGCATTGAAGAACTGGACGGCTATGCGCTGCGCGAGCTGGTGTCTGCCGTCTATGTGGATGCACCGGACAAGTCCAGCGGCAAGCGGGTACAGCACATCCACATCAAGTATGACGGGCTGGGCTTTATCCCTCTGAATGAGCTGATGAAAAAGGAAACGGCGTGACCAAAGTCACGCCGTCCCTTGAAAACACGAGGTTTTCACCATTTTTTGATTTTACTGTTTTACGACCACCCGGCATTAAGGCGGCTGCGTTTTTACTATCTGTTGAATGTATCAATCTGCATACTATCCAGTCACTATAATAGGGGCTTGACAAATACAGGTGTTCGTTTTAAGATAATATTATTATTAGATAATATAGTTATCGAATGGAGGTGAACAATATGCGCCCTGTAAATGAAAAGCTGCGGGCGGATTTGTTGGAGGCCGGGAAGCGGGAATTTATGGAGAACGGCTTCCGGGGAGCGTCCTTAAAGAGCATAGCGGCCTCTCTTGGAGTAACAACTGGGGCGATTTACCGCTACTACACAGACAAGGAGGCGTTGTTTGACGAACTGGTGAGAGAGCCTGCCAAGGAACTGGTAGAGCGTTATCAAACCCTTCAACAGACCTTTGCCGGCAGGAGTTTGGAGGAGCAGCTTCAAAAGCTCCCGGAGGTGCCGGACAAGGAAGCATCCTGGATGATGGACTTTCTCTACGACCACTTTGACGCATTCAAGCTCATCGCCTGCTGCTCCTCCGGGACAAAGTACGAGCATTATCTGGATACCCTGGCGGAAATCGAGGATCACTCCGGACGGCTGTTGGTGGATCGAATGGTGGATGCCGGCTATCCCATCCGGCGTCTGGATGATGAGCTGATCCACATCATGTCCACCGCGCTTTTCAATGGGATGTTTGAGACGATCCGCCATGATATGCCGCGGGAAAAAGCGATGGTTTATATGGATGATCTGCGGAATTTTTACTCCGCGGGCTGGTTCCGTCTCCTTGGAATTCCCTTTGAATAAAGGGTTTTCCTTTTGATTTTAAGTTAGCATTTACTAACCGAAAGAAAGGGGTTTTAGGTTATGGATCACAAGAAAGCGCCCTCACCCTTTGCCGTGCTGTGGGGCTGGGCAAGTGGTGAGCACGGCGGATTTTATGCTTCGGTAGCCCTGGCGGTGCTGGGGGTGGCCTGCGGTATGGTGCCCTACTTCTGCGTAGCCGCTATGATTGGGCTGCTGTTGGAAGGGGGCGGCCTTGCGGATTGTCTGCCCTGGTGCGGCCTGGCTCTGGCGGGCTATGGGGGAAAGGCGCTGTTTTCCACATGGTCTACCAGCCTGTCCCACACGGCCACCTATCACACGCTGCGCCGGGTGCGGCAAAATCTGCTCTCCAAACTGAGCCGGGTGCCCATGGGGACGATCCTGGACACGCCCTCCGGCCAGTACAAAACCACCATTGTGGACCGGGTGGAGGGGATGGAGCCCACCCTGGCTCATCTGCTGCCGGAGATGACCTCCAATCTGCTGGTGCCGGTGAGCATCGCGGTCTATATCTTCGTCCTGGATTGGCGAATGGGGCTCGCCTCCCTGGTGACCACGGTGATCGGCATCGTGGTGGCTTCCCAGAGCAGCAAGACTTACGCCGTCCGCTGGCAGGGCGCCGTGGAGGTGGGCCGCCGCATGGCAAATGCCATCGTGGAGTATGTGGGAGGCATCCAGGTGGTCAAGGCGTTCAGCCAGTCCGCCGGGTCCTACAAGCGGTACTCCGATGCCGTGACGGAAAACGCCCAATACTATGTGGACTGGATGGCGGATAACCAGAAGTATATGGCGGTCATGCAGGCGGTCATCCCCTCGGTACTGCTGCCCGTCCTGCCGGTGGGCCTGCTGCTGTGGGGCGGCGGAAGTCTGAGCACAGCTGTATTCCTCACCATCGTCGTGCTGTCCTTGGGGCTTACCGGACCGCTGGTATCGGCTATGACCTTTGTGGATGAACTGGCGGTGGTGGGCACCAATGTGGGCGAGATTTCCGCCATTCTGGACGCCCCAGAGTTGAAGCGACCCACGGCAGAGATGAAGCTGAATGGGCTGGGTATCCGGCTGGATCATGTGTCCTTTGCCTACAAGCAGGAGGACGGCGAAGTGCTCCACGATGTAAGCCTGGACATCCGGCCGGGGACAGTGACCGCTCTTGTGGGGCCCTCCGGCTCCGGTAAGAGTACCATTGCCAAGCTCATCGCCGGCTTCTGGGATGTGACGGGCGGCTCTGTCGCCTTGGGCGGTGTGGACCTGCGGAAAATCCCGCTGGAACAGCTCAACCGCCAGATCGCCTATGTATCTCAGGACAACTACCTCTTTGACCGCACGGTGCGGGACAACATCCGCATGGGCCGTCTGAACGCCACCGATGCGGAAGTCGAGGCGGTAGCCAGGGCTGCCGGGTGCGATGATTTCATCCGCCAGCTGGATCAGGGCTACGACACCATCTGCGGCGGGGGCGGCGGCCACCTGTCCGGGGGTGAAAAGCAGCGTATCTCCATCGCCCGCGCCATGCTGAAGGATGCGCCCATCGTCATTCTCGACGAGGCTACCGCAAGCATCGACCCGGAGAATGAAGCGGTCATCCAGCAGGCCATCTCCCGTCTGACGAAGGGCAAGACCCTGATCGTCATTGCCCACCGGCTGGGCACGGTAGCCGGCGCGGACAACATCGTTGTAGTGGAAGGCGGCCGGATCGCCGCCCAGGGGAAGCAGGAGGAGCTTCTGGCCTCCTGCCCGCTGTACCGGCAGATGTGGCAGTCTTATCTGGGCGTTCGGGACGGAGAGGAGGAATAAGAGATGTTCAGTGTGCTTCGGAAAATTTCTGCCTTTGCAGGCAGCCGCAGGGGCCTTTTGAAAAAATCCATGCTCGTGGCGTTCCTGGGGGCTGTGTTCACCGCATTCCAGTTTTGGGCCCTGATGCTGACCCTGGAGATCTTGGTGGGCGGCGCGAACTTGAGCATATGTCCTGTGATCGGCGTCATGCTGGTCTCCGTTGTGGGACGGACAGCCTGCTCGTACTGGTCCACCAACGCGGAGACGGAGACGGGCTATTTCATGGTTGCGGAAAAGCGGGTCCATATCGGAGACCGGCTGCGCTACATCCCCATGGGCTACTTCAATGACAATTCTCTGGGCAACATCACCGCCGTAGTTACCACCACACTGGGGGATGTGGAGAACAACGCCGCCCGCTGCCTGGTCAGCGTCATCGGCGGTTTCCTCAACACCCTGGCTATGTGTCTGGCGATCCTGCTTGTGGACTGGAGGCTCGGTCTGCTGGCTATCGCGGGCATCCTGGCCTATCTGCTGGTTACGGAGTTGAGCCAGCGGTCCCTGCTCAAGACCGGCCCCGCCCGCCAGCACGCCCAGATGAAGCTGGTGGAGGCAGTGCTGGAGTACATCCAGGGTATGAGCGTGGTCAAGGCCTATGGACTGGACAAGGACAGCGGCCAGGCCGTGCAGAAAACTGTGGATGAAAGCTGTGAAAAGGCTCTGGGACTGGAGCACTCCGTAGCCCCTTGGATGGGCCTGCGGCAGATTACGGTGCGGTTGTTCGCCGTGGCGCTGGCCGTGTGCGCTCTGGCGCTCTATTCCGGTGGGAGCCTGCCCCTGACCCGGTGCCTGCTGATGCTTGTTGCCTCTTTCATGCTCTATGCGGAGCTGGAGAGCGCCGGCAATATGGCGGACAATCTCCAGATGTTGGGCGCCTCCATGGATAAGGCCAACTCCATCGACGATACGCCGGTGATGGATATTGACGGGGCGGAACTCCAACCGGAGGATGCCTCTGTCCGGTTTGAGGATGTCTCTTTCTCCTATGGGGAGCGGACCATTCTGGATCATGTGAGTCTTACCGTCCCCGCCGGCAGCACCACCGCCGTGGTGGGGCCCTCCGGCGGCGGAAAGACCACTCTGTGCAATCTCATCGCCCGCTTTTGGGATGTCCAGGGCGGCAGGATCACCGTAGGCGGCCATGATGTGCGGGAGTACAAGCTGGACAGCCTGATGAAGAACATCTCCATGGTGTTTCAGTCGGTGTATCTCTTCAACGACACGGTGGAGAACAACATCAAGTTTGGCCGCCCGGACGCCACCCATGAGCAGGTGGTGGCCGCAGCCAAGGCCGCCTGCTGCCACGATTTCATTATGGCCCTGCCGGACGGCTACGACACGGTTTTGGGAGAGGGCGGCGGCTCCCTTTCCGGTGGAGAGAAGCAGCGTATCTCCATCGCCCGGGCCATGCTCAAAGACGCGCCCATCGTGATTTTGGACGAGGCAACGGCCAGCGTGGACCCGGAAAACGAGGCGGAACTCCAGGCCGCGATTTCCTCTCTGACAAAGGGAAAAACTCTGATCCTGATTGCCCACCGGCTGAAAACGGTGCGCGATGCCGACCAGATTCTGGTCCTGAACGGCGGGCACATTGTCCAGCGGGGTACTCATGAGGAACTGATTGCCCAGCCGGGCCTGTATGCTGACTTCGTTCATGTCCGGGCCCAGGCCAACAGCTGGAAGCTGGAGGCTTGATACAGCGGCTTGTCCGCATGTCGGGCGCTGTTGTATCATGGGCCGGGGGTGACTTCTATGGAACTGAATTTTGAGGGGATCGCAGTTGGAGCGGTCTCTCTGCTGGTAATTGGGGCCTTTCATCCGCTGGTAATCTGGTGCGAATACCACTTTTCTCAAAAGATTTGGCCGCTGTTTCTCCTGTGCGGGCTGATCTGCCTGGTCTTGGCGCTGTTTGTGCAGGGACTGCTCTCTATCCTTTTGGGACTTGTGGGCGTGGCCTTCCTCTGGAGCATCCGGGAACTGAAAGAACAGGCGCGACGGGTAGAGCGGGGATGGTTTCCCAAAAACCCCAAGCGAACTTAACCCAGGAGCACCGAAGCATATTTTCGCAGCGCGTTAGAGGAGGTGGTGTGGTTGATTGAGTACAACAGCCAAGAGAAACGAGACAGCTTGAGTCATGTCCGCTTTGCGGACGAGGAGCTGATTAAAACCCAGGTCCTGCAGGGGGAGGCGGCTCAGACTATCATTCAGGGGAAGAATTGTTCTGTCTACAAGATGGAAAACGAGACCGGAGAGGGCGTCATCACCCGATACCCAGTGTTCCCTGGGATTGAACTGCTCTATGACGATATTCATATGTCCTGTGGGGTGGCGCACCGGGAGGACCCCCGGGCCGACCTGCTGGAGATCAATCACTGTCGGCTTGGCCGGTTTGAGTGCGAATTTTCAGACGGGAGCGCGGTCTATCTGGGAGAGGGTGATCTGGCCGTCAATGTCATGACCAACCGGACCCGTGAGACCTGGTTTCCCCTGTCTCACTACCACGGTATCACCATTGCGGTGGATATTCCGGTTGCGGACAAGATACTGCGCCAGGTGTCGGAGGCGCTGGGAGAAGGACTATACTGTGACCTCTTTGCTATGCGGGACCGTCTGTGTGCCTGCAACTCCTGCTTCATCATGCGGGCCACTGAGTCCATCCAGCACATCTTCTCCGAGCTTTACCACGCGCCGGAGGATTTGCGGGCAGGTTATTTCAAACTCAAGGTGATGGAGTTGTTCCTCTTCCTCGGCTCCCCGGAGATCACGGCACACGGAGAAGAACGCCCGTATGTAGACCGGGCCCAGGTAGAACAAATCAAATCAGTCCGGCAGTATCTGATAGAGCACCTGGACCACCGTATTACCCTGCAGATGCTCTCCCAAACCTTTTCCTTTCCATTGACCTCAATGAAAAAGTGCTTCAAGGAGGTGTACGGAACCACCATCAATGCTTATCTGCAAGCCTACCGTATGCACACAGCAGCGGGGCTTCTGCGGGAGACGAAACTGGATGTGACGGAGATTGCCGGCCGGGTGGGATACCAGAACGCCAGCAAGTTTTCCGAGGTGTTCCGGCAGCATACAGGGCACACCCCCACGGAGTACCGCAAAAGTTTTTGTCTTATAGGAGCAGACAGCGTCCTGCGGGAGTGGTGAAACAACTGAAAATCGGCTATGATACCCTTGTACGCGGGGGCATCTGCCAGAAAGCGCATCGAGTTCGGTGCGCTTTTTCCTTGACAGGCAATTAGCTTAGACTAACTTTTTGGGGGGATACTATGGCACAGCGAACCAGACGCTATCTCGTTCGGAGAGTCGTTGTTGTTCTACTGACTTTGTTTGTGGTCACGCTGCTTTCTTTCCTGCTGATGCGTCTCTCTCCCATTGATCCAGCCACAGCGTATGTAAAGCGCAATTCCGCCATCGTTACCCAGGAGCAGATCGATGAGGCCCGCGTCATGTTAGGCCTGGACAAGCCGTTGCCGGTGCAGTATTTCGATTGGGTGGTGGACGCGCTCCACATGGACTTCGGTATTTCTCTGGGGACGGGAAACCCGGTGACAGAGGAATTGGCAAAAACGGTACCTGTTACCTTGACGGTGGTGGCCTATTCCGCCGTAATCATGTCCCTTGGGGTCCTGGGGGTAGGAATACTGGGGTATCTCTGGCGGCAGAAAACCGGCGGCATGATCCTCTCATTTTTGACCATGCTTGGCATTTCCGTGCCCGGCTTCTATCTGGGTACTGCTTTCATCGACCTGTTTGCGGTGCGTCTGGGCTGGATCAGCGTGTCGGGAAACAGCGGATTTGCCCGCTACTTTCCGGTGGCGCTCTGCCTGTCGGTCCTGGGGATCTGCTTCTATGGGCAGATGCTGGCGGCCTCACTGGAACGGGAGATGGAACAGGACTACGCCATGTACTTACGGTGCCGCGGACTGCGGGAGGGGCGCATCCTCCTATTCCATGCGTTTCCCCACGCTGTGGTGGACCTCTTGCCCAGTTTTGCTCAGATGCTGGGGCTGTGCCTCGCCAATGCGGCCATTGTGGAGCGAGTGTTCTCCCTGTCCGGCTTGGGCTATCTGATTATTGACGCAGTGGTGAAGCGGGACTCGCCGGTGATTCATGCCGCAGTTCTGGTGCTGGCGCTGACACTGGTGCTTTTGGACACAGCGGCGGAGCTCTTACAATATGGCCTGAGAAGCGATATGCGGGCCGTGGGAGGCCGGGCATGAGAAAACATTCTTTTGTGGCAAAGGCTGGGCTGATTCTGCCGCTTCTGGTGCTCTGCGTCTGTGCTTTTGGATTCCTGCTTGCCCCCAATGATCCCGATTTGGTGGATCTGACCAAGAAATTTCTATCCCCCTGTTCGGAGTTTCCTCTCGGTACGGACAATCTTGGACGCTGCGTGCTGTCCCGCCTGCTTTATGGCGGGCGGACCACACTGGGGATCGTCTTGGTGGGGTCTGTCACGGTTTCCGTGTTGGGAACGCTGGTCGGTTTGCTCATGGGCGGTGGAAAGAACGGCAAAAACATGGTTTTGGAGGGGGTGCTGAACGCAGTCACCGCCATCCCACCCATCGCCTATCTGATCATCTTCATCGCCGCCTGGGGCAACAGCGTGTTCACCATGGTGGTGGCAGTGTCGGCGTCCCTGTTATTGCGTGTCATTAAACTGGTTCAGACACGGGCCGGAATTGAGCAAGGGAAAGCTTATGTGATGTGTGCGGTGGCTTGTGGTGCGAAACCCCGCCGCATCCTGTTTGTCCATATCCTCCCAAACCTGGTTTGGGATGTCCTTCACTTTATCTGCCTTTCCTGTGCGGATATGACGCTGTCCATCGTCAGCTTTTCGTTCATTGGCCTGGGAATGGGCGACAATGTAGTGGACTGGGGCAGCATGGTGTCGGAAACACACCACTATCTGCTCTCCTATCCCGGACTCACGCTATACCCGGTCTTGATGATTGTGGTGTGTACCATGGCATTCCATACGCTGGGACGCTGGATCGAAAGGAGGGTATCCGCTCGTGCTTGAGGTGCAAAACTTATCTGTGACAGCCCGGAACGGCGCCCAGCTTTTGAAGCAGATCTCTTTTCAGATTGAGACTGGAGCGGCGATGGGTCTGACCGGGCAGAGCGGAGCGGGCAAGACCACGCTGCTCAAAGCCCTGCTTGGCATTTTAAGCGGCGGCTGTCAGGTCAGCGGCGGCACGATCCAGGTGGATGGGCAATCTCTGTGGGCCCTGTCCCCTCGGAAGCGCCGGGAACTGTGCGGAACGACCCTGGGCTTTATCCCACAAAATCCAATGACTGCCTTTGACCCCAGGCTCAAGATGGGGCGTCAAATGGAAGAAACTCTGCGGCTAAGGACAGGCGTTTCCGGAAAAGAGGCGGTGGAGCAGGCAGAGGCGCTTCTGGCGGAACTGGGCCTGTCCCAGCCCCGGCGGGTGCTGGACAGCTATCCCGCCCAGCTCTCCGGCGGGATGCTTCAGCGGGCGGCGGCTGCTTTGCTGCTGGCCCTGCACCCCAGATACATTTTAGCCGATGAGCCCACCTCCGCGCTAGACGCGGAAAATCGAACACTTTTGCTGGAGCTTCTGGAGAAGCAGCGGGAAACCGCCGGCATCCTGTTTATCTCCCACGATGTTGCCGCACTCCGCGCCCTCTGCGGGACGGTCTATGTGATGGAGCATGGAATGCTGACCGAACAGGGGACGATGCAGGAACTTCTGGAACACCCAAAACAGGCGTGGACCAAGGAATATGCCGCGGCAAACCGCCCGGTGAACAGGGAGGGATGGACATGGACGGACTGATTGCCGAACATATTAGCAAAACTTACGCTGGCGCACATGGGCTCTCTTTTGCCGCGCTCCGGGATGTGTCCATTCACCTGGAGCCCGGCTCCTTCACCTCCCTGGTGGGAGAGTCCGGCTCCGGGAAAAGCACCCTGGCCCGCCTGTTGGTCGGCCTGGAGCCCCCAGATCAGGGGACGATCTCTCTGGATGGAGAGGACACCTCCGGCTGGAGCACCGAGGACTGGCGAAAACGGCGTACAAAACTCCAGGCGGTCTTTCAGGATGCCAGCGGGACGCTGAATCCCATGCGTTCTGTCCGCAGCAATGTGGAGGAGGCGATGGTCAACCTTACCTCCCTCTCAAAGCGGCAGCGCCGGGAGCGCATTGGTGAGCTCATGGAGCTGACCCACATGGAGGAACGGCTTTTGGAAGTTCCCGCCCGGCAGCTATCCGGAGGGGAACAGCGGCGGCTCTCCCTGGTGCGGGCCATGTCCATCCGCCCCAAGTACCTCGTTCTGGATGAAGTGCTCAGTGGCTTGGATCTGATTTCCGCCGATGCCGTCATGCGTGTCCTGGAACAATACCACCAGGAGTTCGACTGTGCCTTTCTGCTTATCACTCACGATATGGACAGCGCCTACCGCCTGTCCGACACCATTCTCACGATGCAAGCCGGGCAGATTGTCCGTGTTGGCATAAAACAGTAAATGAAAGGAAGAAACCCATGAAAAAGAGACTGCTTTCTCTTGCTCTGTGCGGCGCATTGCTCTGCGGTGCACTGGCAGGCTGCGGTGGAAATGAAACGCCCTCCACCTCGCAGGAACCCTCCTCCAGCCAGACGGCGGAGGAACCCAAGATCCTGACCACGGCGGTCAGCGCGGAACTAAACACCCTCTACCCCCTCAACATGGATGTGCAGAACAATATCGGCACAAAGCTGTGCTATGAGGGCCTTGTTAACTATGAAAATGGGGAGATCGTCCCCTGCCTGGCGGAGAGCTGGGAGTTTTCCGATGGCGGAAAGGCCCTGACTTTCCATCTGAAGGAGGGAGTCACTTTTCACGATGGAACGCCGTTCAATGCGGAGGCGGTCAAGACAGACTTTGAATTTGCGCACCCCAATCCCAATTTCAGTAACATCTCCGCCGTTGCCAATGTGGAGAGCATTGAGGTTGTGGACGAGTACACGGTGACTTTCCACTATCCCAATGCCTACTTTGCCTATCTGATGGATTTCTGCTATCCGGAGGTTATGGTCCTGGTATCTCCTGCTGTACTGGAGGAAGGGAACTACCAGTCTATGAATGGCGTGGTGGGTACCGGCCCCTATGTGTATGAGGAGATCGTGGACGGCGACTATGTCCGCTTTGTCCGCAACGAAAACTACTGGGGAGAGCAGCCCTACTATGATGAAGTCATTGTCAAGTACATCCCAGATGCCTCTGCCCGGCTTCAGGCACTCCAGAACGGGGAGATCGACCTGATCTACGGCAGTGCACTTCTGACCTGGGACGACTACCAGCAGGCTACTTCCCTCCCCAATATTGCCGGCGCGGTGGCGGAGAGCGACTCCAAGACCCGCAACCTGGTACTTAATGCCTCCGGCGTTCTGTCCGACTTGAAGGTGCGCGAGGCCGTGGCCTACGCCATCGACAAGGAAACCCTCTCCGAAGGACTGACCTACGGCGAGGAAACTCCCGCCGACCATCTGTTCCCCGACGGCATCCCCTATACAGATGTAGAGCTGAATGTGGTCCGGACCTACGACCCTGAAAAAGCTAACGCACTTCTGGATGAAGCTGGATGGATGCTGAATGAGTCCACCGGCATCCGGGAAAAGGATGGGCAGGTGCTATCCCTGAAATACACCTATGACTCCGGAGACGCTCTGAACAAGTCTCTGGCCACAGCGGTCAAGAGCCAGCTGGCGGCGGTAGGTATCAATGTGGAGACAGAAGGCCAAGAGATGATGACTTGGTGGCAGGAGGGCGTTGCCGGCAACTACGATCTTATAATGTGGAACACCGAGCAGCCCTATACCAGCCCCCACAACTACTTCATTCCCATGCTGTCCCGCTCTCCCCATGTGCCCAGCCTCCCCGCTGTGGAAGGTAGCGACGAGTTCCTGGCTCTGATTGAGGAGTTCCAGACTACGGATGACAGCGCCAGGGTCCAGGAGATTTTCGATGAACTGCTAAACTTCGACAACGACAATGTGCTGGATCTGCCCCTGCTGTTCGTCAAGGATATGATTGTCTACAATACGGACAAAATCGCAGGCTATAATTTCTCCAGCACGCCCATGTTCTTTGATGCGCGGCTGATCCAGCCCGCAGAGTAACGGATCGCGGCATCCATTATTGGGGTAACTGAATATACAACAAGGAGCCGGCCTGCTAAGACCGGCTCCTTGTCAAAGGAAATGTTTCCAAAGGAAAGGGGCGGATTTGTTTGGCGTTGCACCAGTCCGGCGAGGACTACCTGGAGGCCATATTACTGCTTCAAAAGGAAAAAGAAATGGTGCGCTCCGTGGATGTGGCCCGGCACATGGGGGTATCTAAACCAAGCGTGTGCCATGCAGTCAATAGCCTGAAAGATGGAGGCTTCCTCGTGATGGACGAGGATCGCTTTCTCCACTTGACAGATGTGGGGCGAGATGTTGCTGAAAAGACCTATGAGAAGCACTGCTTTTTCACCCACCTGCTGATAGACGCAGGCGTAGAGCCAAAGACCGCCGAGCAGGACGCTTGCCGCATGGAGCACGCTATCAGCGACAACAGTTTTCAGAAAATGAAGGAGGGGTTACAGAACAAGTAAAAGGCGGCCTATCCTTCGAGACCATTGAGGGTGATATAATAGGGAAATTGTTCATATTATCGGTCGAAGAAATTGTCGCTAATAGAAATCTGTGGTATATTCCTAATAAGGGGACATACCGCAGATTTTGCTGTATCATAAATAGAAAAGAGATGGTTTTATTGAAGAATATGGTAGTTTATGTTACCATAATACGGGGCAAGACAAAACTAACTTTGCGGAGTGATGATAATGGGGAGGACCGATTTTAATCCAGAATGGTACGGCGCACAGGCGAAAGTGCTGACGAGCAATGAAGCTCAGATGGTTGTAGATTATGGCTGTAATGGTCGTGGTATCGTTAAAAGTTATAAATTGTTTGATGGCATACAACTTTGCTTTCTCGATTTTGAAACAGATGAATCTATGAAAGCCCAGAAGTTCAACCCAGATATTATCCAGGTTACTCACTGCCAGACCGGACGGTACGAATGTGAATTTACCAATCATACTGTGGCATATTTACCGAAGGGCTATTTTAGCATTGCAGCAACAGCGTATTTACCGGCTTCATTTTCTTTTCCCTTGGGGAAGTATTATGGCGTCAGTCTTGTCATAGACCGTCAGGCGCTTTCGGAGGAAACACGCCGGATCATGCAGACAATTCCCATCAACCTTGATAAAATAGGCGCAACGCTTGGACTTGAAACACGATGGTATGTCAGCGATACTCCACCACAATTGCAACACTTGTTTTTAGAATTATATACAGCCGTCGAAGCGGAGACAACCGGCTATTTTAAAATTAAGGCCCTGGAACTGCTGTACCACATGGAACAGCTTACCCAGGTTAACGGGTGCGACTCAAAGTATTTTGATAAGAAGCAGATACAAGCGACAAAAGTGATCCGGGAATATCTCATTTCCCATCTGGATGAAAAAGTTTCTCTGGAGCAGCTGGCGAAAGAGGTACACTTGAACCTATCGGTTTTCCACTTGATATTTTCCCATATATATGGGGACACTCCATACGCATACCTCAAAAAATATAAAATGAATTTAGCGGCCCAGTGGCTTTCGGAAAATAAGATGAAAATCGGTGATATTGCTTTGGAACTGGGATATAGCAATGCAAGTAAATTTGCGAAAGCGTTCCAATCAGTATATGGAATATTGCCAAAGGACTATCGAAAAAACAGCTAGTCAAAGGCAGACATTGTTTAAGACAAAGTAGCATCCATGAACTTGTAGGTATCTTTGGGCTATTTTAAGTCTAAACGCGGAGATATGGAGTAGCAGATACTTTCAAGGATTGGTAGAATGAACGGAGAGGTTAGCATTTACTAACCTCTCCGTTTTTCAATTTAAGGAGGGTTCATGCTATGTCAAATGCAAAGTCGAAACAGGCAAAGCCAAAGACGGGTTTGGCACGATGTATGGAATTGGCTTCTGACAGAAAGGGCCTTGTATTTTTAGCTGCGGTTCTTTCGTCACTGGCGGCCATTGCTTCGTTCATCCCGTACATAGCGATTTATTTCATGATCCGCTCAATTATCGGTGTTTTCCCGAATCTTGACCAGTTGGATATGGGAATGGTCATGAATTATGGCTGGTTGGCGCTTACCGGAATCGTGGCGAATATCCTGTTGTATTTTCTGGCTATTTTCAGCTCTCACATGGCGGCATTTGGAACACTGTACGAGCTGAAAGTTCTCTTTGCAGACCATATTACCAAAATCCCACTTGGGTATCACTTGACAATTGGTAGCGGCCGCCTACGCAAGATCATGGATGAAAATATTGAAAGCGTGGAGGGTTTTATTGCTCACCAGTTTCCTGACTTTGTTGCTTCTATTACCGCCCCTATTGTCATGGTTATCATCCTGCTGGCTGTTGACTGGCGGTTCGGTCTTGCATCTCTGGTCGGTATCATTCTGGCGTTTATTGCGGAGTTCATTGGCTTTGGTAGCGGCGAGATGAAAGAGAACATGGGCAAGTATCAAAAAGCCCTGGAGGAAATGAACAACGCTTCTGTGGAGTATGTCCGGGGAATGTCGGTTGTAAAGGCGTTCAACCAGACGGCATCTTCGTTCAAAAAACTCAAAGAGGCAATCACCGGTTATACGGAATGGGTTCTCAAGTTTTCCCTGGGCTGGCAGAATTGTATGCCTGCCTTTACCACAATCATCAATAATGTTTACCTGATCCTTGTCCCTGTGGGCATCCTGATTGGCACCAGAACAGATGATTTTGCCGGATTTGCGATGACCTTTATCTTTTATCTGCTTTTTATACCAGCAATTTCCGGTGTGCTGAACAAAATCATGTATATTTCAGAGTCGTTCATGCAGATCAACGGGAATGTGGCCAGGATGGACGAGATATTGAACATTCCAGAAATGCCGGAAACGGCTCATCCTAAGAAACCTGTCGGAGACGATGTTGTTTTCCATGATGTCAGCTTTTCCTACACTGGGGATAATTCCGAGAAAGCACTGGAAAATGTATCTTTTTCAGCAAAGCAGGGACAGATCACAGCCATTGTCGGCCCGTCCGGCGGCGGCAAGAGTACGATTGCCAATCTGATTTCCCGCTTTTGGGATGTGTCCTCTGGCAGCATTACCATTGGCGGTGTAGATGTGCGTGATGTGGCAGAAGACGATCTGATGCGCCAAGTCAGCTTTGTGTTTCAGGATATTTTCCTGTTCAAGCAGAGCGTCTTGGATAATATCCGTATGGGCAACCCTTCGGCCAGTGAGGAACAAGTAATCGCAGCGGCGAAAGCGGCGCAATGCCACGAGTTTATCTCCAAACTGCCGGATGGGTATCATACAGTGGTTGGCTCCAAAGGTATCCATCTCTCTGGCGGTGAGCGTCAGCGGATTGCGATTGCGCGGGCTATCATCAAAGATGCTCCCATTATCGTGTTGGATGAGGCAACGGCCTTCAGCGACCCGGAGAATGAATACCTAATCCAGAAAGCATTTGAAAAGCTGATGCAGGATAAGACAGTTATTATCATCGCACACCGCCTCTCCACGATCCGCAATGCGGATAAGATTATCGTCGTGGAAAAAGGCCATCTCATTGAAGAAGGAAATCATGACGAGCTGGTGGCTACAGGCGGGCGCTATGCACAGATGTGGAACCACTATACAGAAGCGATTGGCTGGAAAATCAGCGGAAAGGCGGTGTAACTATGAGCAGATTACAAAAAGCTCTCTTTTTGTCAGACAAGGGTTACACAGATCTGAAAAAAGCAATCTTCGCCTGCACATTGACAAACCTCGCTATGCTTCTGCCGTTCTGTGTAACTGTTATGATCTTCAGTGAAATCCTGACGCCCTTTGTCAGTGGTGGCTCCATCCAGTGGAACCATATCTGGATGCTGTGGGGTGCGGGTATTATTTCGGCCATCCTGGTATTTCTGGCCGCCAAAAACGATTACCGCAAAACCTATATTGCCTCGTATAAGGAGTCAAACACGACACGGCTGCGGATTGCGGAGCATCTTCGGAAACTCCCTATGAATTTCTTTAACACCAAGGACCTTTCCGAACTGACCACGAATATGATGGCAGATTGCAGCAGCATGGAGTCCCTGCTCAGTAGCACGATTCCTCAGCTGATTGCAAACGGTATCACGGTGACCCTAACCTGCATCCTGCTGGCCTTCTTTGATTGGCGGCTTGCTCTGTGCGTATTCATCACGGTTCCGATTGCCTTCCTCATTATCTGGCTCAGCCGGAACCAGCAAAAGAAACTGTTTGAAAAGCAGGTTGACGCAAAGCTGGCTGCCTCTGACCAGGTACAGGAATACCTGGAAGGCATGAAGATCATCAAGTCCTGCGGGCTGTCCGGCTCTCATTTCAGCGCGTTGGATAAAGCTCTAGTGGCGATGAAAAAAATCGCCATCAAGGTAGAAATGGCTGTCGGCGTGTTCATGTCCAGTGCCAGTATGATTTTGCAGGCAGGCGTTGGTATCACAATCTTTGTCGGCGCTATCCTTTTGACGAATGGGCAGATTGAGCTTCTTCCGCTGCTTATGTTCCTTCTGATGGTAACGCGGATTTACGGCCCAATCTTGTCAATCTTGGCAAATCTTTCCTCATTACTGAATTTGAATGTGGTCACAAGCCGTATGCGTACCCTGCTCACTACTCCCGCAATGAACGGCAAGGAGAAAACGGTCCCGAACTGCGACATTGAGCTATCCCATGTGACCTTTGCCTACAATCGGGAAGATGTCATTAAAGATGTTTCCTGCAAAATCCCCCAGGGGAGCGTGACTGCCCTCGTTGGCCCGTCCGGTTCCGGTAAAAGCACGATTTCCAAACTGATTGCCCGGTTTTGGGATGTCCAGCAGGGCAAGATCACCGTGGGAGGAAAAGACATCAAGAGTATGGAGCCGGAAAGCCTCATGTCTTATATGTCATTCGTGTTCCAGGATGTGACCCTGTTCAATGATACGGTTATGAATAATATCCGTCTTGGCAATCCAAACGCAACAGACGATCAGGTAATTGCTGCTGCCAAAGCCGCCTATTGTGATGAATTTGTCCGGGAGATGCCGGACGGGTATCAGACGGTCCTCGGTGAAAACGGCAGTACGCTTTCCGGTGGTGAGCGCCAGCGTATTTCCATCGCCCGCGCCTTGCTGAAAAATGCGCCCATTATTCTGCTTGACGAAGCAACCGCATCCCTTGACCCGGAGAATGAAATTCTGGTTCAAAAGGCGATTGCCAAACTGGTGGAAGGCAAGACGGTTATTATGATCGCCCACCGCCTCCGTACAGTTGTAGACTCGGATCAGATCCTCGTTCTTGACAATGGCCGACTGGTAGAACATGGGACACACGATGCGCTGATGAAAAAGAACGGATTGTACCACAAGCTGTTCCATATTCAGCAGGAAAGCCTTGGCTGGACAGTATAACTTTGGGGGAGAAGCATTGACTGGGCAGGCTGTTCTACAATATGATAATCTGTGTATTGACCCAAACCAGCGTAGGGTCTTTGTGAGCGGGCGAGCTGTGAAGTTGACCACGATGGAGTTCAATATTCTATATTATCTGGCTTTGCACCCCCGGCTGGACTTTTACCCGGGAGCAGCTTTACCAGTATGCAATGTCCGATGATTTTGCTTCCGGCCTTGAAAGTGTTACCAGCAGGATCTACAAGATACGGAAAAACTAAATATCAATGTGATTCAAACTGTACACGGATATGGTTATCGCTTTGAAAAGTAAGGGAACAAGAAAACGGTCTTTGTTTTATAGCAAGGGCCGTTTTCGATTTGTGCGGATAGGAAAACATCAATAATTCCAACCAAACGGAATAAAGTCGTCTAAACGGAATAGACAGGCAGGAAAGCCCTCGGTAAAATACACCATGTGAGATGGACGCCCGGCGTCCTATTTTTCACGAACGAAGTTAGCATAATCTAACCAAAAAGGAGAGAACATTATGTCTGAACCAGTCAAGAGCCGCGGGATGAGCGGCAAGGATGTCATTACCGTGGGGATCTTCTCCGCCATTTACTTTGTCATCAACTTTGCCTTTATGCTTCTGGGCGGGCTGCACCCGCTGCTGTGGATCTTGATGCCGGGCTTTATCGCCCTGTTTACCGGCATTCCATATCTCATGATGTGCGCCAAGGTGCAGAAGGTGGGCTCCGTCCTGCTGATGGGACTCATCACGGGCCTCATTTACTATGTCACCGGGCAATTCACTGTTGTAATCCTGGTGTCATTCGTTCTGGCCTGCGGCTTGGCTGAAATTACCCGTGTCATCACCCACTACCGGAGCATGGCCGGCAACCTGGTATCCTTTGTACTGTTCTCTGTGGGCATGGTGGGCTCTCCGCTCCCGATCTGGCTGATGCGGGAAGACTTCCTGCGGCAGATCACAGAACAGGGGATGCCGGCGGACTATGTGAACACTCTGGCGGCCCTTTCCTCCAATGGGATGCTGATCGTTCTGTTCCTGGCTCCTGTTGTTGGAGCGGCCATTGGCGGCATCCTTGCCCGCGCCATGTTCCGCAAGCACTTTGAAAAGGCTGGCCTGGTGTAAGATGGGGAACGGGAAGAAATCGATCTTTGATCCGAGAGCCGGACTGTGGATTCTGATCGCCGCCAATATCATCGCGTTCAGCGACCATACTCTGTGGGTAGAACTGGCGCTGATCGCTCTGCTGCTGGCACTGATGATTGTCCACAGAAGATTTACAATGGCAGTCAAATGGGCGGTTGGATACTGCGCCCTGCTGGTCTTTCAACAGGTGATCCTGCCGGCGTCGCCTATGATCATCGCCACCAGTTTCACCATCTTTGCCACCTACACCCGCCGGATGTTCCCCTGCCTGATGACCGGATCGCTGATGTTGAAATGCACTCCTCTGCGCTACCTGATCGTAGGGCTGCGGCAGTTACATATTCCCCAGAAGCTGATCGTGGCTATTTCCGTGACACTGCGGTACTTCCCCGCTATCCGGGAGGAGATCGGCCACATCCGGGACGCGATGAAGCTGCGGAATATCCGGGGACTCAGCCGTTTGGAGTGTACGGTGATGCCCCTCATGATGTCCGCTACGGAGACGGCAGAGGAGCTCTCCGCGGCGGCCGTGACCCGAGGAATCGAAAATCCAGCCCGGAAGACCAGCGCCGTGTCCCTGCGTCTAATGCCGGCAGACCTGACGGGGATGCTGTTGGTCCTGGCCTTGCTGATAGGCTCATTTGTGGTACAATAAGGGGGAGTGACGATGATAGGTTTGGAACAGGTTTCCTTTGGCTATGGAGAAAAACAGGAAACGCTTTCCCATGTCAGCGCCACTGTTGCCTGCGGAGAGTGCGTCCTGCTGTGCGGGGCCTCCGGCTGCGGAAAGACCACAGTGACGAAGCTGATCAACGGCCTGATCCCGGCTTTTACTCCCGGATGCCGTCTGGATGGACGGGTGATGGTAAACGGGCTTGCGCCGCGGGAAACACCCATGTATGAACTGGCCCAGCGGGTAGGCTCTGTGTTTCAAAATCCAAAGTCCCAGTTTTTTAATCTGGACACCGACAGCGAACTGGCCTTTGGGCTGGAAAATGAGGGCCGTCCGCCGGAAGAGATCCGCCGCCGCGTGGAGCAGGTCGCGGAAACGCTGCATCTCCAGGACCTGCGGGGAAAAAACATCTTTTCTCTGTCCGGTGGGCAAAAGCAGCTTCTGGCCTTTGGCTCCGTCTATGCCATGGGCCCCGAAATCTATGTGCTGGACGAGCCGACGGCCAATCTGGATCAGGAGGCCATTGCCCGCCTTCACGACCAGATCTCCGCTTTGAAGCGGCAGGGCTGCACAATCGTGGTGGCGGAGCATCGCCTGTACTTTCTCACCGATCTCATTGACAAGGCGTTTTATCTTCGGAGCGGGGTGCTGGAGCGCGCCTTCACCGGGGAGCAGTTTCGCAGCCTGCCAGACCCGGAGCGGGAGGCCCTGGGGCTGCGTACCCTGACCCCGGCGGTATGCACGCTCCCCGCTGTGGAATCGGCCGGCAGCGAAGAAGGGCTGTCTGTGGAGGGCTTGACCTGCAGCTTCCGCAAAGGGGCTCCCGTGTTCCGGAATCTGTCCTTTTCCGCCCGCCCCGGCGAGGTGGTGGCAATCACCGGACCCAACGGCGTGGGCAAGACCACCCTTTCCCGCTGCCTTTGCGGGCTGCTGAAAGAACAAGCGGGACAAATTCTGCTGAACGGAAAGCCTCTGGATCGAAAAGGCCGCCAGCGGTCGGCTTTCTGTGTCATGCAGGATGTAAACCATCAGCTGTTCTCCGACAGCGTGTGGGGAGAGTGCCGGATGTCCGCGCCGGAGGCATCTGACGATCAGATTTCGGAGGTGCTGGACAGCCTTCACCTGCTGCCGTTTCGGGAGCGGCATCCGATGTCTCTCTCCGGGGGACAGAAGCAGAGGCTGGCAGTGGCTACGGCGCTGCTGTCGGAGAAGCCGATGCTGATTTTTGACGAGCCCACCAGCGGTTTAGACTATGCCCGCATGGTGGAGGTGTCCGGGGTGATCCGCAGTCTGGCAAGGCATGAGCGGATCGTTCTGGTGGTCACCCATGACCAGGAATTCATGCAGAGAGCCTGTGACCGGGTGCTGCGGTTGTAAAAGGAGAAATCTCATGCTGGAGCAAGTAATGGCAGACAACGGATTCCCTGTCCCGCTGGTGGAGGGTGGGAACTGCCGGGTCTTTCAATTTCACAGCGGTACCGGAGAGGGAATCATGACACAATACGACCTGTTCCCCGGCGTATCCCTGATGTACAACGATTTCCATATGGAGAGCTATGACTCCGCGTTCCGTACAACGGAGGATCTGCTGTGCATTGATTACTGCCGCCAGGGGCGCATGGAGTACCCTGCCGGCCCGGATGCGTACTCCTATGTGGAGGCGGGCGACCTGAAGCTGGATCGGCGGCTGGAGCACCAGGGCCATTTTACCTTCCCCCTTGCCCATTATCACGGGATCACCGTTGGCTTTGCGCTCCCCCAGGCCGCCCAATCGCTGAAGGAGTGGATACGGGAATTTCCGGTGGATCTGGCCCGGCTCCAGAATAAATTCTGCTCCAGCCGCCATCCCAAGGTGCTCCATGGGGCGCCCTCCATCGATCACATTTTTCAGGAGCTCTACGCGGTGCCGGAGCAGATCAAGCTCCCTTATTTCCGCATCAAGGTGCTGGAATTGCTCCTGTATCTGGACGCGCTGGAGCTGCCAAAGGATGCGGAAAAGCCTTACTTCTATAAATCCCAGGTGGAAAAAGTGAAGGCTATCCATCGGTTATTGACGGGGGAGCTGGAACGCCACTATACGATTGCGGAATTGTCTGAACGGTTTTCTGTCCCGGCTACGGCGCTGAAGGAGTGCTTCAAGTCGATTTATGGGCAGCCCATCAACACCTATATGCGCAATTTCCGCATGGACCAGGCCGCGCTTCTGCTCCAGCAGGAGCCTCAAATGGGAGTGGCAGAGATCGCCGGCCGGGTAGGTTATGACAGCTCCAGCAAATTTGCCGCCGCATTCAAGGAAGTCAACGGGGACGAGTGGGTCAACGCCCGCGATTCCGCCGCCTTCTTCGAGGATGATGTGGTTGAGGTTTTGCAGTCTGTTCTCGGCATGAGCGAGACAGCAGCCCGCAACTGGTTTAACGGCGAAGAGAACGCCGACATGAGCATCAAGCAGCTCGTCTCCGAGATCAAGGAGTATGTGGACAGCAAGGAAGGAAACTTCCGCCTTCTGTTCTGCGTGGATGAAGTCGGTCAGTACATCGGTGACGATGGCGATCTGATGATGAATCTGCAATCACTGGTGGAAGAGATCGGTGACAAATGCCGGGGCAAGGTTTGGGTCATGGTCACCAGTCAGGAAGCGATTGATTCCGTTGTGAAAATCACCGGCAACGACTTCTCCAAGATTCAGGGACGCTTCAACACTCGTCTGAGCCTGTCTTCCTCTTCCGTCGATGAGGTTATCAAAAAGCGTGTTCTGGCGAAGACAGAGGACGCGGATCACCTTCTGCAAATGGAGTATGAGAAAGAGGCTTCGGGTCTCAAGAGCCTGTTTGCCTTCGATAACCCTATCCTCGACATCAAGGGCTTTACCAGCGCAGCGGAGTTCAGCGCGACCTTCCCCTTTGTGCCGTATCAGTTCATCGTCATCCAGAAGGTTCTCGCAGAGATCCGCAAGCACGGCAACTCCGGCAAGCACCTTTCGGGCGGCGAACGCTCCATGCTGTCCGGCTTCCAAGAGGCGGCGCAGAAAATCGAAAACAAGGATGAAAACGCCCTTGTGCCGTTCTATCAGTTCTATGACACGGTACATACCTTCTTAGAGAGTGCCATCCGCCGGGTCAATCGGCGGCCTGCAGATGTTCGATGTGCCGCAGATTTTGACCAACGGCA
>OLVZ01001125.1_pt1 | contig 23877 bp, 16 predicted proteins | sample 1673341 | NCBI WGS metagenome assembly OLVZ01 (sample SAMEA3178944, study PRJEB25190) | human gut metagenome | biome: human gut; feature: human-associated habitat; material: faeces | place: Austria | collected 2013 | reverse complement strand
TGGTTTTTCTTTTTTAACTGTTTTCTCATTTTCTTTTAATATTTCAGTTGATTTTTCATATGCTCGATCATCATCTTGACTATATGCTAGAGTGAAATTAGAAAATAATTGATCTTTTGTAAAATTTTTCATTGTAAAAGCAGCTATATTACCATTCTTATGGCAACGAATACGATATTGTTGCAATTTTTTTCAACGGAATGGACTGTGAGTTCATTGGCTGAAACAACTATTTTTTCCAATTCTTCTTCATGTAACGCTTCATTATCTATACTTTTGATTGAATATGGGGCAATGTAAGGACTTTGCAATAAAGATAGACATTTTTCTTTTTTTGATGATCATATGCATATGTTCTCCTTCTAATTTTGGGCTAGAACTATTTTGTTACAATTAGAGCTTGAATTTTAAATACGCAATTTTAACTCTTAAAAATAATACGAAATAAAACAACAAAAATCACAAATTATAGACAAAGAAAGTATTTATTCGAACAGATCTTTTTCCCATATTTGCTCCTTCATCTTTTTTGAAAAAACTAAATATACTGTATTGCAAAAAGGCAAGTCTAATCAGACCTGCCCTTTTATAATGATTTTTCAATTATTTTGTTACACACAAAGTTTCGTCAATCCACTTCTGGACGTCTTTCACATTATGGTTTACAGCTTTTGCGATTTTTTCAACAGGTAATCCCATTTCAGCAAGTGAAAGGGCTGTTTCCTTTTTAGCCTTTAATTCACCGCGCTTTTCGCCGCTTTCCATTCCTTCGCTATAAATTTTTTCCATTTCATGGCACATAAGCTCAACCCCTTTCTGCGTGTCTTTTAATTCATGTACCCTCTTTGCAAGAACTGGACTGTGCATTTCATCCGCATTCTTACAATGCAGATCATGCATAAGTCTCCCAAGTTCTGTGTCTTCCTGTTTTCTGGAATTCACATATATAATATGTGCTTCGTCCTGAAAGCTATCATCGGCTTCTTTGATATGCCTGTCAATATGGTAAATAGGAAAACCATACCCAAGGATGTCATCCCTGGTAATAAAAATCACATAGCTTTCCGGTAATTCATCAAAATCCTGACCTGGATTTAGAGTGTTCATGTCCATCAAACCACTATGGTAACGTGCCCTCTTAGGTGATGCACCTTCATTATCCTGCTGGATCTCCACATCAAACTGTTTGCCTTCGGAATCTCTGGCAACACAGTCCATGATTGCGGATCGTCCCTGCAGATTCTTATAATCCTTCTGGATGATCTGCTCAATTACTTTCAGATCCTGTTTTTCCATAATGACCTGCAGAACATATTCCAGGCATTCTCTCTGTTTGAAAACATTTCTCATAAATATGTCACTCATGAGTGTAAAATTCTTAATAATACCTTTATATCTTTCGTAACGTACTTCCAATCCGTTCTCTGGCACAATTTTTTCATCTGCCACGTTCGCTGTCACCTCCCACTTTATTCTTTTTATGTTATGAAGAAATTTTCGAAAAAGCTTTTGTTTATTTTATCTTAGCATCAATGAATGACCTTTACAAGACACTTTTTCCCCGAGTTGCATCGGGTGTTTTTTAACCTACCCGTTCCACATAGCATACACTGTTTCCCTTGCACTCAAATTCCGGACAAAGAGACAGCCATAATCTTTCCAGATCATTGATGTTCATGGCGTCCAATTCTGTTTCATCTTCTTCACCATAAATATTTACAAAACCGATCCGATATATGCCATACTCTTTATGTAGGTTTTTTACTACTTTTCTTCCTGCTCTTCGTATATTCATAAGCTCTCTTCTCTCCTCTCTTCTGCTTCCAGCAAAAATGTATTGCAGGTATAGCTTCCGGAAGCACTGACACCAGCGACCCCTCCAAGGCTGTCCAGATACTGGCTTCCATTTTTAGATGCGGAAATATACATATAAAAGTTTGTCAAAACATAGTTTTTATTTTCCAGAACATTCTTATAACTGCTGCTAAGCACAAGCCTTGCTCCAAGTTTTTCTGCTTTTTCTTTTACCAGCATAGCAGTTAAATTTACTGCTTTTCGTATTTCCTGTTCGCTAAGTCCGCTTTGATAATAACGTTCCAAAAACAAAACCAGTTCTTCTGCTTTATTTTCATGTGGTTCGCTTTTGACAGTCACATCAACAAACTCAATCGTCTTCCTTTCATCCGCAGCTACAAAAGATCCCTTTGTCAGACGGAGGATTGCACGAAATACAATTTTACCATTGTGTTTGATAAATATAATTTTTTTATTTGCATCAAAACAGGATAACAGACAATCACAATTTGGACCATTCCGATAGGAAATGCAGCTGCGCAGCGGTACTTCTCCTATCTGCATGACCGGAAGCAGGCTGTCCTCTTCCCAGATTTCCCATCCACAATCCACGCGCAACAGCTTTTCTTTCCAGATTTCTTCTGTATCTCTTTTTATTGGAAAAGCAATTTCCCGTTCCAGATCTCCTCCATGGTATTTCAGCTCCATGAATTTTCCTAATAACTCAGCATTTACGATTCTTCGGATCTCTTCCTTCTTTTTCGGCTGCCTGTTCAGAAAGGAAGTCATGATCTCAGCGCCACCTTCATAAATGAACTTCTGGATATTGGATTTATTTTCCACGACAAAAGCATCCGAAATATTCAATTCTGTCTTTAAATTCTTCCAGGAAGGATCCTGGGCCAGCAGTTTGTCCATCAATGCAGGTAATCCGGAACAGCCATTTAAAAGATTCTGATTATGTAAAAGGAAGTAAACCTGATTATCCCTTGTAAGCTCTTTTAAAAGTTCAGTAAAATCCATTAAAAATATCAGAATCCATATGGCTGTTTCATGCCGAAGATCTCGAATGTTTTTAAAATCCTCCTGCATCCATCTGGAAAGCGGCTTTTTTGACAAAGCTTCTGCCAATCGCTCAACCTGATTTTCCTCTAATGCATCTGTCAGGCAGTCTCTTTTTATCAACTCACGGATCACCCGAAGACGATCATCACTTTTGGAGTATGCTAAACGATCATACAGGTCTATATATACTGCTTTTACATTGTACAGGATTTTCAATTCTTCAAATACACGAGGCTTCGAAAACAGTGATTCTTCACTCTTTCTCCAGGGAACTACCATATATTCACAATCCCTTAAATTCTGCTCATTTAAAGTATTAAGATTCAGGCATCTTTTATAAACCTCTTCATCCAGAATCAACGAATTCCTGTCAAGGTTTATAAGCCAGTCTCCATTCTTTCGCAAAAGTTCCAGGAAATGTTTCTTCCGTTTCGTAATGGCATACAGGATAAGCTCTGTCTTTTCCAAAGTGAGCTCATAAAGATCCATATCTGGAAGCGGATTTCCATACAGAGTGTTCACATAGGCTGCCTTTCCGTTTGAAACCTTTTCAAAATCTGCATCCGGACCTGTCAAAAATCTTATCAGCTTCGGGATATCTGCATATAATGATTCGTTCCAAAGCCACAAGTGAAGAAAAGAGGCCTGCCATTCTTTTGGAATCTGAGTGAGAATCACTTCCAGTCCATTCCGAATTTCTTTTGGATGCCGGCTCAGTTCTTCCAGCTGTTTCTTATTTAAGCTTTCCGTTTCTTCACAAAACTCGGATAAATAATTTACAAGTTCCATCAGATCCTGCTTCAAAAGTGATGCCAATGATTCCTCATCCTTGAGCAGCTCATAAAGAAGCTCCGTTGAAAAAGCCGGATTTATCAAAAGCATGCGTATCTTTATTCCCGCACGGGCAACATCAAACTCACCAATGCAGGTCTCAAGACTTGCTACAAGCTGTTTCTTTAACTCTTCTTTCGGTTCCAGAAAAGCATAATATTTCAGATAAACATATACGATCCGGTCCGGGATTTCTTTATCTGCCAGTACTTTCTCAATCTTTTTATAGGGGAATTCGGACAGCTTTTCATTTCCCGCACATTCTACGATCATTCTGATGCGGTCTGGTTCTAAAATAGAAAAATCCTTTTTGTTCATTTTTCCTAAAGAGATGAGTATTTCCGGATCGTCCATCAAAGAAGAAATCGTCTCCTCATTTAACCCCTCCATCAGACCGGAAAGTTCCTGCTGATTTACCAGTCTGGCCGCATTCATACAGGAATCTTCCCCTTTCTTTCCTATCAGTTTCAGGGGAATTGCTGCATTTTTCATTTCCCTGTAAATATTCATGTGCTTTAAGATTCTTTCGATCATCACGCTACCTCTGCCCTTTCTATTAATTCAGTAATCTCCGGTAACTCCATGCATTCGTCCTGGTACATATTTTCTGCCAGTTTAAGAAGATATAGAGCTTCCTTTTTTGCCATAAGCTTTTTCACTGTTCCTGCAAAATTATCTTTTAAATACGAGGAAACGATCTTACAGTAGAGCTTTTTATGGCCATATGAATACTGCCCGTTCTTGTAAAACTCATAAATAGACTGAATCTCCTTATCCGTTTTTCTGTTTTCCCGTAATATCTGATTAAACTGCTGTTTGATGTTTTTTTCAGTTTTCCAGTGATCTATCCGTTTTTTCTGTTCCTTTAGCCATTCTTTCCGTTCCTGATATCTTTTCCGATCCTCTTCTGTCATATATTTCTGATACAGGGTTTCTCTTCGATAAGAATCACTTATAAATGGAAGAAGCAATTTGGAAAGCTCATATGCTTCGGACTGTTCCATCCAAAGTGCTGTACTTTCCTTTAAAAGTAAGGCCGTCAGGTATTCTGGATAAATATCCGGATATTCATAAAAAAACTTCTTTTCTACCATTGAAAACAGTTCCCGGTGTTCCTCTTTTCCCAGAACTGGCGAAAAAAATTCGCACTCTCTATGTTGGATAGCATAGTATCCCAAGGAGAAAGTTTCCTTTAAAATCCTCCAGGGGCTTAAGAATTCGCATCCATCCATTCCAATCTCATTGATCAGAAATTTCAGCATAGGATAGGAATGCTCATTACAAAGACCCTTTATTTCACTTTTTAAATATCCTGCCATAAATTCCCATTTCTTTTCCAAATCTGGCTCTTCATTTTTGTAATCCTTTACAAACTCTTCCAGATACTTTTTTCCATCCAAAATCCCATGCAGGATCAGCCGGTTGAAAACCACATGTAGTTCCGGCTCACTCTTTTTCCAGAAAACATCCTGGTATCTTTTTCCTGTAAGGTTTTCATAACGTTCCAGATACTTCAGCAAACTTTTCGTACTGTATGTTTTGCCTTTCAGAGTATCTGTAACACACGCTTCAAATTCTTCCGAAGAGAGTTCTTTTACCAGAGGATCCCATTTTTCTTCTGTCAGATCAATGTAGTGCCACTCTTCCGGTTCATTACTTCTAAATGGAAACAACGTAAGAAACGTTTTTACATTTTCCACCCTGAACGTTTCATTCATGCATTTTTCCAGCCGTTCTTTACCGTCGATACGGACAGAAAGTTTCCCATATGTTCTTAAAATCCGTGAACAAAGTACATAAGCTTCTTCTGGATATGTCTCTTTTCCGGGCAAAAATGCCTCTAATACATTCAGCCCAATTTTTTCTGCTGTCAACCCGGAAAGGCTTATCCGATCGGGTCTCTCTACAAAATACATCAGTACAAAATTTAAAAAAGCGGTCTCTTTGTCGGAATATCCAAACATACACATACGTTTTTCCAAAACGGCATCCGCATTTTTAGCATTTATGCCTGTTAACTTTACCAGCAGTTTCAGGATATCCAGATCCTTTTTGCGATACCCTTTAAGCTTTTTCATTACTTTGCCTACCATCCACACGAAAAGATTCCATTCAGTAAATACGGATATCTTCCGGTTCTTTGAAAAGCTGTCAGCAAGTTTCTGTTTTATGCCTTCCCACAGTGTTTCATCATCTGGGAGGATGGACATGGCAAACAGCATTTCTTCTGCTCGCTCAAATGGATACGCATGCATGGCCTGTTTCCACCGATTCTTTTCCTTTTCCTCACAGATATAATTGATACTGATCAAAAACAGGTCTTTCTCTCCAAGAATCTGTTTCATCTTTTTCCAAAACAGATCCTTTTGAGTTCCATTGAACATACAGGTCTCCTGTAAAGGCATCATCCTTGCCAGGGCAAGTCCGAGGGCACGGTATGTCTGCTTTGTCAAGGTCAGATGTTCTCCAATGCGCTCCAGGACTTCTCCCGGATAGTGCAGTCCATAAGCGGTTTCCATGTCTACTTTCGGCTTTTCCAGAAACATGTCATTTTCTTTTAATTGCATATAAATTTTATATTTTTCCTCATTAGATGACAGCTTATAGATCAGGTTCGTCATCTGCCGGTACAGGGTAATATCAAGCCATTCTTCATAAATCTTCCATTCCATCCAATTTCCTCCTGTTTTCCCATATAAAAAGGGGACTGTTCGCCAGTCCCCCAAAATTGTTCTTATGCTGCCAGGATAATCTTCTTTTTCCGGCTTGCATAAGTGGTTGCCATTGTAGAATGTTCCATGCCTCGCTGTTTCTGGTATTGCTTTACATCTGCATAATTTGCAAACGAAAGGATCTTACCATTTTCCTCTAACAAGTTCTCTTCGTTATCTTCCATATTTTCACTCTCGCAGGAAGCCAGCGTCCAGTTTACGTGGCAGATATAACAGGTCATGCCTGCAAATCCCAGATACTTATGTACATACTCTTCCGCTGCCTCGGCACTTGGAAAATAACGTGCATACTCCAGGGAACGGCAAACGATCCGGTCTTTGTACCATCCGGCAAAATACCGGTTCTTTTTCAGTTCAAGTACATACCCTGTCAGATAAATCTTCTGTAAAGCATTTTCTTCCTCGTCCATCATATCAAGAAGCTGTTCCGCATAGATTTTTTTCCATTTCAATGTATTCTTCTTTATTCTTTTACGCAGCATTATCTTTTTCCTCCTCAGTTCCCACAATGAGTTTTTCTATCATTCTGTACAAGTTCCGGAAATTTCCAGCTTGTCTGCGGCGTGTCATGCAATCCTGTTCAAATGCCTGGATCACAGCAGAAGTTCTTGCAAACAGTGTGAAGATTTCCTCATCTTTCAGCTGTATGGTAACCTCTTTTTCTTTCCGGTAGCTGTCTTTTTTACAATACTGCCCGCCATTGGCATTATGCATCGCTACACCGGTGCCATTCTGTATCCTGACAACCCACGGATAATTTAAAACTTCTCCTTTGTTGTTGCGAACCTTCCTCTGTATGGAAAATACTGTAACCCTTCCCATGTTGGAATTTTTATCCTCGCAAAAGATCTTTTGCTGGAAGAATTTAAATTCCTGCACATTATTCCATATACGGGAATACACGTATTTTATGATTTCCGGACTCAGATTTGCATAAACGCTGATGCTGTCTTCTTTGCTGTAGTCAACCATGACAGCGCGGATCCTGGAATAATCGCTGGCAAAGTCTTCGTGAAAATGCCAGAAATCCTTTGGCTCTGCCATCCGCAAAAAGCTATTAAATTCCAGTAACGTATTCTGTGTCTTATGAACACAGATCTGTTTTGATACATCCGCATTCTGTTCTTTTTCTTTCCTGTTTTTCCTGTTCATCCTTACCTCCTGATAAAACGCAGCAGTTTCTTTGTCAGAAGAGCCGGAAGCTGTTCAAGATCCGTAATATCCAGAAAAGATTCCTCATAAATTTCCTGAATTGCTTCCTTGTCGCTTCCGATTGCAGCCGCCTGAAAGAATACTCCCTGCTGCAGCAGTTTTTTCCGAATCTTCTGAAGGTCCCTTTTTGCCCCTGTGCCTCCATACTGGTTTGCATTAGGTGCACCATCACTGATCACAAACAGCAGTTTCTGCTTTTCCGGTCGTTCCAAAAGACGGCTGCCAGCATACCACAATGCAGTTCCATCCCGGTTGCTTCCATAAGGCTGCATACCAGCGATCCGGAACCGATCCTTTTCATCCGTTTCAAAATCTGCGCAGCAATGCAGATACACTGTTTCGTCTTTCAGGTTCTCATGCCGGTATCCATCTGTATGATGTCCGCACACCAAAACCGGTATTTCTGATTCCATACAAAAATCATACAGGCAAAGTGCTGCAAGAATGGCATAATCCATCCGTTCCCCACACATGGAAAAAGAATTATCGACCAGCACAGCCACACAGATATCCAGCTTTTTTCCTGGCTGTTGTTTCTTAAATACTGCCCCAGACGGTGCAGCTATGTTTCGAAGATCTACCCGACGTCCAAGAAAAAGCTTATGTTCCGTGCGTTCTTTCTGATTTTTCAATATAGGAAGCAGTTTCAGGCGAAGTCTCTTTTTTACCTGTTTAAGCTGCCCCTCATACTTTTCTGTCAGTAATTTTAAAAAATCTGATATCTCGGTCTTACGGCAAAGTTTTTTCAGTACTAGGTCATGGCCTTCTTCAAACGGTATCTCCATCAATTCCTTTTGAAGATGTTCGAAAATTTCTTTCTGTATCTTCTCATCAAGCGTCTCTTTCGCCATTTCATAAAGGATTTTTTGCAAGGCATTATCACTGGATGCTTCCGTTTCTGAGGCAGGGATGCCACATTCATTCTGTTTGTCTTCGAAGCCACCAGACTCCCTGACACATTTCGGAAGATTTTCACACAGCTGCTTTAGAAATTTCTGAAGCTCTGCAGTGCGCCCGTTTTCATGGCCTTCCGTTTCCTGATCCTTTCCGTTTCTTTCTGTTTTGTCTTCTGTTTCCGACTCCTGTTCCGTATCCTCTTTTCTGATCTTATCTTCATTTTGCTCAGTCTGTGACCCTGTGTTACCCTGCTTTTCTTCCTCCGGTTCTTCTTCGGATTCATTCGGGTTTTCCTTTTGTCCTTCACGCTCTTCCTGTTCTGGCTTTTGCTCTTCATTTTCTGTACTGTTCTTCTCTATTTCATCTATGATTTCCGCAAAATATTTCCAGATCATCAGAAGGATATGGTTGGTGGCAAGATATCTCTCCATGTCATCTGCTGCCTTTCCCGCTTCATCAATGACCGGCATAAGCAGTTTTAGTGTATCAATAAGCTCGTAATCCGCACCATCCCAGGCATTGACCCTTGAAGACAAGGCATACTGTGCACACAGGTTCATAAGAATAGATAACCTGTCTTTCTCCGTTTCCAGCATTTCCCTAAGTGTTGGAAGCCATTCCACATTTCGGTCACGATTCATAAGGATTCCCCTGCGGATGCTTCCCGGAAAAAGGGCGCACATCTTCTCTTCTATGTACATATCATTCAAAAGATTGCTGAGATAAGATGCTGTCTGCAGAAAGATAGAAAGAATTGCTTTATCTTTTCTTTCAAAGTAGACATTCATCGCATCCAATGCCTCTTTTTCCTGTGCATTTTCCGGTACTGGCTCCTTTGGATACCAGCTGCCATTTAACATATGCTCGGCATACCTTTTTCTAAGTGCAGAATCCGTATACCGGTAATGTCCGCATTCATGTCCCAGAATCCCGATCAGGCTGTCACTTTTTAATTCCAGTGTCAGAAAACTTGACGTAATCTGGTTTCCAAGATTTACGGCAACTGTTTCTCCCTGATTCCATCCTGCAATCCCTGAATTTTTATCATCGTATAACCGTAATGTAGTCAACTTTCCACCCGTGATTTCATGCCCGATCGAGGTCAAAAGATCACGATACTGCGGCGTATGAAATACTTTTTCCGGTGTCAGTTTTTCTTTCTCTGCACATATCCGTTTCCGGTATAAAGCCTTTTTCATTCGTTTCCTCCTTTCCTTTTTAATTCACATCACAATGAGGAAGAAGAAAGACGCGTTCCATAGTTCCCTGTTCTTCCCTGTCCATGGATGCTTTACTGAGCAGTGCTGTCCATGCTGACCTCCTGAGATCATTGGAAACCATGTAACTTAACACCCAGTTTTCCAATTCCCGGTATCCGCATACGCCATCCGTAATGTCCTGTTCGATCAAATATTCATGGATCTTGCAGACCGTGGCAGCCATAAAGGACAGAAGTTCTTTGTTTTTAAACCCGGTTCTTTTCATTGCCCTTTTTGCCATTTCCTCTTCTGTCAGGGATGCCTTTGGCTGGATCAGGTTCATTCGGGAAAGAACCGACTGGTTGAAGTTCTGGCAGCCAACATAATCCAGATTGGTAGTCATGATCACAATGGTATCCGGATTTCTCCGTATCTGTTCTCCATTTACCAGATCGGTTACAGCTCCATCGTCAAACAGGGAGTTTAATCTCGTAAGTGTCCCAGGTTTTTCAATCATGGCCGGCTCCTGAATTTCAATCACAGATGGTTCCCTGCATGCCTTTACGATTTCTGACTCTTTTAATAAGAAGTCTTTTTCATTTTTCGACTTTTCATAGCCTTTTTTATAGACTGCTCTTAAGATCTCCTGAAAAGCTTTTTCCCGGCTGATCCCCTCTTCATAAATGCCATTTACCGTTGCAAGAGCTGAAGCCGGATCCATTTCAATGTCTTCCAGACGTGGCAATTCCATTTCCAGATGTGCTGTTCCGCCCATATTTGGCACGGTGGTCGCTAAAAGTTCCAGTTCATCCGTTCCAGGTCCACAGGTGAACACATAATATGGAAGCCCTAATATCTGGGCGATCATTCTGGCATCCGTTGTCTTTCCAGTACCGGCATCGCCTGTCAGCATAAACAGCCTTGCCGGTGTCTTATCCACCATCTGCAGGATTTCTTCAGCTTCCTTACTTACCAGATAGTCTTCTGGAAGCGAAGGGATCCTTTCTTTTGTCCTTTCATTTACATCCCATCTGCCAAAGTAGATCTGTTTTAATTCAAAAAGTGTTCTTTTAGTCTTTTCATTTGCAGGCAAAAGCACATGAAACTTTCCATAGATTTCATCGTTTGGTGCATATACCCCGGCCGCAATTTTATATTCCGGAAGCACATCCTCCAGTTCCTCTGCACGGAACTGGCTCTTTTCCAGCGGGATTGCCTGCTGCGGATTTGCTATTACTTCGCAGTACATGGCATCGCAGCAGATAAATGCCGCCCGCAGTGCAGCTTCCTTGTCTTCCCATTCCTTTTTTTCCTGTTCTTCAAGTATGTAGAAATTTTTTTTGAACTCTTCGTTAAATAAAGGATTATCCGGGACCAGATTGGCATAAGCTAAAAGGGCCAGGTACTGCTCGCCTGTGTTTTTGCCCTCCCGGATTCCCGGAAGCTTCTCGTTTTTTTCTTCTGTCTTTAAAATCCCACTGAAACGTCCGTTTTTCGAATTATAAGTCATTACATACTTTCCCTGATTTCCAGGATATTCCATGCAGAAATAATTTATGGTATCCCTGCCCCTTTGTATACCGGCAGCACCAGAGTCTTTTTCTTTCCGGATCTGAATCAGTGTCAGAAGTGCATGTAACGTAGGCCCATGAAGGCGGGAGACTTTTCCCTGCTTCCTGATATTTCGCATGGAACAATCCGCTTCATCATAGCTGACCCGTTTTTTCCCTGCTTTTTCCAACATCATCCGAAATGGGTCCGGAATGGGTTCTTTCATAGTCCATGGTGCATAAAAACAAAGATCTGGCATTTTGTTCCCTCCTCTTTCATTATGTGATTTTCTGCATACGAAGGAAAGAAACAGGCAGAGCATTGGGTTTTTCCAACGTCTGCCTGTCATTCATTCTTTATGCGCTCTTTTCCTGTTCCAGGATTGCTTCATATATTTTTCGGATACGGTACCCAAACATGGTGTTTCGCCGGCTGATGTAATCCGTCCGGATAGCCTGGGCGATCGCACGTTTGCTTCCCACAATTATAAACTTTTCTCTGGCTCTTGTTACTGCTGTATAGAAAATGTTTCTGCGGAGCATCCACCGGAAACACGGAAGCATTGGAAGGATCGCCATCGGATACTCACTGCCCTGAGCCTTATGTACCGTAATCGCATATGCCAGTGTCAGCGGCCAATAGTCTTCCTCCTGATATTCCATGACCCGGCCATCCCCAAAATCTACACGCATGACCATTTTTTGATCTTTCCGAAAAATCCCTACGACTTCTCCAATGTCGCCATTTGCTACTTCATCGTTGTTTTTTGTCTGCATGACCCGGTCACCTTCCCGGTAAGTATTCCTGCCATTTGTGATTTCCGGATAACCGAAACGCTTTGGATTCGCAATGTCACGCAATACCAGATTCAATGCATCCGTACCTGCTTCCGTATCTTTCCGAAGCGGTGACATCACCTGCACTTCTTCCAGAGAACCGTTTCCCTGCAGCACTTCTTTTCGATAGATCTGCTGTATCTTTCGAGAAGCCTCCTCCGGTGTGGACGCCGGAATAAACCAAAAGGTATCATCAAACACCAGATCCAGCTGATTCTTATTGATCTTAATGGCATTCTGGTTGATGGTAGAATTCCCTTCCTGCCGGAAGCATTCATCTAAGACAGTTACCGGAAATACGCCGGAATCAATGATCTCCTGAAATACTTTTCCAGGCCCTACGGATTCGATCTGATCTTTATCACCCACCAGAACCAGTCTGGCACCGGATTTAATACTGGAAAACAGTTTATCCGCCAGATACATATCGACCATGCTGAACTCATCTGCTATGATCAGGTCATCTGGAATTGGCTGCTCGTTCTTCCATTCTTCCTCTCCAGCTTCGCCTGTAAGCCCTATGGATTTATGAATCGTCAGTGCTGGATACTCTGTACATTCCCGCATTCGTCTTCTGGCGATGCCTGTAGGTGCACATAAAAGGATCACCGCATTTTTATCCAACGCTTCCTGTACAGCAATGATGAAACGGATCACCGTAGTCTTTCCTCTGCCGGGTCCTCCTGTAATGATGGATACCGGGTTTTCAAAGACATTTTTTACTGCCACCTGCTGTTTCGCATTCAAAATAATATCCTGTTCTTTCTGGATCTTTCTTAAAATACGGTCAACATTTACAGCCATTCCCGTCTGCATATGGAGTCTGACTAATGCGGCAGCAGCTCCCAGTTCGGCCTGGAAGCTTTTGCGTGTATAAAACCCTCCATCGTGGCAGACCAGGCTTCCATCTGTATGGATCATATCATTGCCTGTATCCCGGATTGCCCGTTCAGAGACCGGTGAAACATCTTTGTTGTGATTTAAAAGTTTTTCGACACGTTCAATAATGTCCTCTCTTTTTAAATACAAATGTCCTTCGCCTTCTGCTTCTGACATAATATGCAGAATAGCAGCTTTGATACGAAGGGGATCATCTGCACGGAAATGTTTTGCCTTTACTGCAATCTGGTCAACAGTCAGAAATCCAAATCCATGAACCTCACAGAGCCGGAAAGGCTCCTCCTTCACGATCATAACTGCAGCAGGGCCAAATTTCTCCTGTATTTTTGAAACTTTTGCAGGAGTCACCCCAAAAGGGGACAAATACATCATCAGTTCCCGGATGGAACTGCTTTTTTGATATCCTTCCAGAATATCATCTAAGCGTTTCTGGGTAATTCCTTTTACCTGAAGGAGTTTCTCCGGGCTGTCATTAAAAACATTCAGTGTGTCTTCCCCAAACGTTTCCACGATGCGGGCTGCCATTGCCGGTCCGATCCCTTTGATCAGGGATGACGACAAATAAGTCCGAATACCTTCTTTTGTGGTTGGCATGGTTACTGAAAAATTACTCACGCTATACTGCATTCCATATTTTGTGGGTTTCCATTCTCCCGTCAGTTCCACATCCAGGCCTTCGTTCGTCGGAAGTTCGGTTCCAAACGCCTGAAATATTCCATAATTTCCATTCTTCTGTTTTTTTACTTCCTCCGGTAAATCTTCATTGGTCATGTAGGAAACTACCGTATATCCACTTCCTGCATTATAATAGATCTGCCGGATGGCTTTACAGCAAATGCTCATGTTCTAGCTCCTCTCTACCATGAGATCCAGAGATAATTATTGCATCCCATACTGGTGATGAAACCATCCTTCTTTAGTTTTTCCCGGATCACCTCTGTCTGTCCAAAAGGATATCCTTTTAAAATTCCAACCCTTCGATATTTCCTTTTTCCAATGGAAATACTGCAGATTCCTTCCCTGTTTACTGAAAAACGGTTTCGATTTTCAGATTCCAGAGTTTTCCGAATCGCCTGGATCCGCTCAAAGCCTTCCTTTTCGTACCATATGGCAGCCTGTGCCCTGCATCTTGCCTGCTTCTCCTGATTATCGAAATTTACCGTTTCCGATCCCTTCTCATGATTTTTCGGTAAATCCTCGGTCTTTTCAGCATCTGCATGTACTTTACGGGCATCTGCATGGTTCTTTTGCTGTTTGTTGTCATCATCATTCTCATTCGTTTCCTCCTTGTCCTTTTTCATAATAAATTTTTCATAGAAAAACAATCCTGCTGCAACCGGAATGACTAATGAAAGGGACTGTATGATCACTGCCAGAAATACCGGCCATAAAAATGGTGATACTAACAGACCAAAAATTCCAGTTATCACGCACAGCTGTTTATGTGCAGACAACCATTTGTTCATTTCCTCCATCATAAGCATTTCCTCCTATGATTTGCTCAGTCAAAATCCAGCTTTTCATCATCTGTTTCCATGTACCGGTCATCAATATCCTGACTACGCTCCCGGCTTCTTGCCGAAGTTCCTCTGGATCTTGTCCCGCCAGAATTTGATCTCCGTCTATCATCTGATGCATCTGTCCTGGTATTGTTTCTGTATCTTCCACTTTCACGTTCCCTGTCATAGTCACGGTCATCCATTTCTGCTGCTCTTTCACTTCTAGTGCTTCTGGAAGCTGAACGCTGGTTTTCTGCACGGTCAGAACGGTTTCGATTAGAAGATGCCCTTGTTTCTCTTTCCGGCTCTTCCCGCTCGTCATTTCCAGATTCTAAAGCTTTCTTACTTTCTGCAAAAGAAATCTCTTCAATCATAAGCCGCATGCCGTAGACATTTTCACCAGCCCGATTCTTGTAGTTGTCATTCTGCATACGACCTTCTACCAGAATCTTGATACCCTTAAACAGATATTTTTCCGCGAACTCTGCTTTTCTGCCAAAAGCCGTACAGCTAAAGAAATCTGCTTCCGGATCTCCTCTTCGTACAAATTTCCGGTTTACCGCCAAGCGAAAGTTTGCGATGGCAAGTTCTCCATTCTCTGTCTGTGTGTAGCGTAAATCAGGCTCATTTACTACTCGTCCCATCATGATTGATTTATTCATAGTTGTCCTCCCATAGCTTTATAAGGTTTTCCAGTTTCATTCCAGATGTTCCCGCATACATTTGACTAATGCTCCCATACCATTTTTTCGGATCTCGCGGGCAGCAGAGTCAGCCGTACATAAATTTTTCGCCATCTCCAGTGATTCTTCTCCCGGATGTGTTGCAAACAATACCGGTATCAGATAAAACAGAGATTTTTTGACCAGCATATCATATGCCATCTTAAAAGATTCAGGCGAAGTTTCTTTTCCATCTGGATTACATACAATCTGCCATACTCCTGGATATTCGATAATCCATTCAAGAAGGTGCACGACCTCCTTTTCCATCTTTTTTCGTTTCATAACGCCCTCCTTGCATTCTGAGTTTCCTTGTGTTTTTTATGATCCTCCTTTCCGTATTTGCTGATCTGTACTTGTTGTCTGCCATATTTTTGCAACAAAAAAAGGCCATTTAGAAATTTTCATTCTAAATGACCTTATTCATTACAAAGGCAGGAGGCTTTTGGCTCCTTAATGTTTTACTCCCGGTCAGATCCGGAACCAGCGTTTCTTATCTGTGTCTACAGATACAAATACAAATCTCACAATCATATTAACACAAGATATTGTTGGCGTCAATCGCACTTTTACTATATTTTGTATTTTCGATTTTCAAAGATTTAATCAACTTCTCGTATTACTTACGGAAATGTAATTTTACCATTTTTATTTATACGAATCTTAAATGTACCACCAAACATTTTATTGTTATTTTTTTATCTCTACAGTAAAAATATCCAATTGCGGTATCTCATCCCTCTCTTCGATTAAATTATTCTTTTGTCATCTGATTTTAATTTCTATTTTTCCTTCCACTGGGCTATATAAATCCAGAGGATCTTCATCACTTTCATAAACACGTCCTTCGCCTTCTCCGTAAGTATCTTCTATTCCAGTTTCATATTTTTTATATGTTGTTTTGTTTTTTTCTTCTTTATTTACATATAATTCTAATGTCACCGTTTTAGCATCTGGAGAAATTCCTTTATATTTTGTATTATTTCTGCTTTCTTCAAACACAGTCTCTGTGCCTCCATAATTTGTCATTCTATAAAGCCCCTGATTTCCTTTATCGTCGGTTCCTATTAAATAATAATCTTCATATTCTTTATTATCCAAATTTCCATAAATTGTACTTGCCAAATCGTTTAAGCTCATTTTTGAAATCGTCAGATTTTGATTTGGAGATATCTTTATTTTTTTATTCACATTTACATTTATGGTATTCTTCTCCAGTTCTTCCCAATTTGATGAAAATTCAAAAATATAGTCATCCGTATCTTCTGTATCTGCAGTATCCATTTCTGTTGGATCAAATAACCATACTTTCATTTTTATATCTGCTGTATTATCTTTAATAGTTGTATCTTCCAACCTATAATGACAAACCTGACCATCTGTTCCGTTCTCCTTTTTCTCCAGAGCATATGTTCCATCTAACTGTGCCGCTTTTCCATTTATCTCCACTTCTGTTAGTAGAATAGTCTCTTTTTCTTTTGAATCATTTATATTATCAGATATTGCCACCCATAAATTCTCCTTATCAGCAGCAATTTCATCTAATGTAATAGAAATTCCATTTTTAGTAATCGTTTTTCCAACACTATCTATATATGATTCTACATTTTCATTAATCCCCAATGCAGTTTGAATCCACGAAGTAATCTGTTCCCAGGCCGCCTTTATCTCATGCGGATGTCCCAAGCCTCCTATCAATAATGCTATTACAACTCCTGCTGCTGCAATCTTTGCTAATTTTAATTTCAAATTAACATTTCGCTTTTCCCATGGCAAGGAAGCTTCATAAACAAATTTTTCATCTATTTCTCCCATCAAATCCAAAAAATTGTTTTCTTTTTTCATATGATTTCTTTCACCTCTTCCCATAATTTGTTTCTGCTTCGAAAAAGACTGGATTTAATTTTAGTCTCAGAGCATCCATGTCTTTTTGCAATGTCTTTAATATTATCCATATACCAATATCGCCTGACAAAAATATCCCTGTCCCCTGCTTTTAAATCACTTAAAAATTTTTTTAAAATATTCAAAATTTCCTTTTTCTTTATATCCTCTTCCACATAATCCTTTATTGTATTTTCCAGTTTTTCCACTTCACCACAAATATCCATCATATGTGTATCTGCTCTTTTTGAAGCATTTTTCTTTCTGAAATTGTCCAATGCCAAATTTCTGGTTATTTTTCCAAGAAATGCAGATAATTTTGTTGGCGTTTTGGGCGGAATCTTATTCCACGTTATCAGCCATGTATCATTTACGCATTCTTCTGAGTCTTCTGTGTTATATAAAATATTCCATGCAATCTTAAAGCAAAATTTTTCATACTTTACTTCTACCTGGCGAATTGCATCTTCTGATCTTTCTAAAAATAAATTTATAATATGTGTATCTTCCATATCACATTTCTCCCCTGTATATTAGTGTTTTTATGCAGATAGGTTATTTGCAGTGTGCCATATTAATGTTGTCTATTATATATAACGTATTTTTTTCTGTTTGGTTGCACTTTTTTATAAATTTTTTTGTTACCATAATTCCATTATCACTATAACATATTATCTAATCATTCTTCTCTCCCTGGTCAACTATTAATATCGTAATCTACTTCTGCAAATAAAACTACATGCAAAAAATGAAAAAAGGAGCTGCCATTCCATGTGTATTCATGAAAGGCAGCTCCTGCTTAAATCATTTTTGTTTAACAACTACTTTTACTTTTTTACGGATCTTTCCAGATTTCACTGTGATATAGGCTGTTCCCTTTTTCTTTCCGGTGATCACACCCTTGGAATTTACCGTCACGATCTTCTTATTCGAAGAACTGTAGGTAACTTTCTCCTGGGAAGTGATCGGGCTGATGACCGGTTTCAGCGTAAGTTTTTTATTTCTTGCAACGGTCACTCTTGATTTCAGTCCGGTGATCTTTGTTGTTCTTACTGTTGTTTTTTGCACAGTAATGGAAATGACCTGTTTCTTGCCGCTGGCCAGTGTAATGGTCACTTTGGCTTTTCCGGCTTTCAAGCCTTTCATCGTTCCCTTTCTGTTTACAGAAACGATTTTCTTATTGCTGGAAGTCCAGCTTTTAACGGAATCACCCTTTGCAAGTCTGGAAACCTTTATTTTAGAAGTAGACTGTTTTACTTTCAGCTTAATGCGGGTAGCCGTTACCTTGATCGTAGGTGTCAGTTTTTTGCCGACGGTCCTCTTTTCCTTGCGGCCCTTGTTGCTGGTACGCATCTGTACAGCCGGTGAAAATACCGTGGCTGCAGAGATCGTTTTCCATGGTCCGAACACCTCCGGTACTTCTGTAGGTGTTGGTGTCGGAACGTTTTCTTTCCGCTGTATGGTAAGAAGATAGTCTGTTTTTCCGCTTCCGGCAGCTGTTACCGTGATCTTCACCTGTGCTTCGCTTGCATCTGTTTCCCAGTATACATTTACACGTTTCGTTTTTCCGTTTGCCACAACCGGCATGGATACTTTCTCAACACCTTTTACTTTCTGTACCGTTACCGTGGCATCCCCATCTGAAGGTTCCACATAAAGGCGGAGGAACTTTTCCTTATTTTCCTCTTTGTCTGCAAGATACGAAACGGTATAGCTGGTTTTGGTGCTGTCAAATACCGGTGATAATGTAAGATATTTTGAAGTATCTGTAAAAGTATTGCTGGTACTTACCACCAGGTTTGCCAGGGAGGAATTTCCAAGCCCGCTGGTAAGGTGGAAAATATAATCCCTGCTCTTTCCGTTCAGTGTTATTTTAACCGTAACATCTGCCTGTCCGGATCTTACATCTGCCACATAAGTTCCATTGGAAGCTTTTCCGTTGACAGTCAGGGTACATCCGGCAGGTGCTTTAAATGTCAGGGTCACTTTTGTAGCATTTTCAGCAACCCTTAAGGTATGCTCTTTTTCCGAACGCTGGAATGCTTTTTCCCAGCTGACCCGGCCAGTATCTGCTTCTGCTGATACACTGTCAAGGTAAGCTCCATTTGTTTCCAGTGCCATCAGATAACAGGAGTCATTCTTATAATAAAGTGTCCCATCCCTGTCTACGCAGATCGGACTGATGCAGTACTCCTGCTGTGCGAGTACCGGACGGAAGAGTTCTTTCGGTTTTCCGGAAGTCTGGCCCGGCTCATCTGTCAGCATATAGATACCGCCAGGTTTTGCATTGTAGGTAAAATACAGATAAACACGTCCATCCGCTTTGCCATCTCCATTAAAGTCCTGGTTTTCATAAGCGGTCGAAAGAAGCGGTGCTGCCTGCGGATATCCCGGGATAGAAACTTTATATGCAAGGGAAAGACCGGAAGCAGATTCTGTCAGGACATCAAAATGGTGTCCCCCATCCGCATTGTACTGTCCGCCGTTTCCGCAGACACCTACATAGATTCTTCCTTTATAGACGACCGGCCGCACCGCCCAGGTTATAGCTTGCCACTGCACCGAAAGTACCATCTGCATTCATGGCAACCCGGTAGAGATAGCCGCCTTTGGTCGTAAAATAAACATATCCGTTGTTATAAACAATGGTGGATCGGATATCGCCGATCATGTCCGTGCGCTTGTCGATCAGCTGTCCGGTGTGCGTATTAACTGAATACAGGATAGAAGTATAGGCATCACCGGCCCCGTCATCAGAACCAAACACCAGATAATTTTCGGACGCATAAGCACCTGTCCAGTAAAAACCGCCCTTATGGTTATATTTCCAGGTACAGTATTTTATCTCATCACCTTTTGACGGGTCTTCATCTGTAACAGAAAGGCAGAAATAAGAACCAGGGGTTGTATCCGAAGTCCAGGTTCCGGTATAAATATATCCATCCTTATACGTGATCGGGGAAAGTGTCTGGCCTCCCAGGCTCTCACTGATCCAGAGGGATTTTAAAGAAGTGGCACTCAGTGCCTGGATCTGTCCGCCGCCGATCTGTGCAAAAAGCATTCCTTCCGCATAAGCAAGCGGGATCATGGCATACTGCATATTTCCGTGCATCTGTTCACTGGTCTGCACGATATCCCCGGTATTTTTATCTATTTTATAGATGAACTGTCCGGATGCCACGTAAAGATAGCCGCCCAGGATCAGTGGAGGGGTAAGTGCTGCATCCCATCCCTTTGCATCCAGATGCAGGGACCATTTCTGCACCGTTGTATCCTTGCTGGTCGGCGTGGAGGTATTGGTGATCCCGTTGTTTGTTTCACTGTTCCGGTAACTGCTCCAGTCATTATCCGTGATCTCTGGCTGCGTTGCCGTCTGCTGTTCCAGTTTTACCTGGATCTCTGTTTCCTCACCTACCGTAAACTTCTCTCTTCTGGAGATATATCCATGTCGTGACACATTCCAGGTATACTCATCCCCGTAATAAAGAGAATCATACACAGAAGCATCTTTGGAAGGTTCCACACGCTCCCCTTTAGAATCATATACACTGACCACTGCATCCGATGGATCTGTTACAAAAGTGATCGAGGACTTTGCTTTTTTATGTACGGTGATCGTATAGGTTCCTGTGGAAGTATAAGTGATATCCTGATAAGCCGGATCCTGATAAGTCCCGTCTTCTTTCATCTGGAAAGTGATCCTGGTCTCAGAACCGTCAAGAGGAATCTCAATGGCATTGCTGCCGGATACTGCCTGTCCGTTTACGGTAAGGCCATACCACTTGTCATTAAAGGCTTTTGCAGAAACTTTTACAGATTCTGTATTCTCACCCACTGTCACATCATAATCCCTGGTGATACCGGCACTGTCAAATTCTGAGATCAGGTTTTTGGCCATGTCCGTGTCCGAGGGAAGGTAACAGCCGATCATGGAAAGATCCAGCCTCCGGAGCACTACGATCTTGTAAGTCTGGCTGTCTGTGGCTGTACCGGCTGTTACTGTGTAAACAGCCCTTTTTCCATTATCTTTTGTAAAAACATTTGAAAAATTATAACGTTTTCCATCGGTATATCCGGTTGCAATGATCTCACTCTCAACCGTCTTTCCATCAAGATCGCAGGCAGATAACCGGATCGTTGATCCCTCCGGCGCATCGGCCCCCAGATCTGCTGTCACATAAAATCCGGTAGAATTATAACTGGATCCGATCTCAACGGTATAGGTTTTCCCGCCATAAGTTTCATCCAAATCTTCCCTGCGGCTGATCTCCAGAGGATCCTTAACGCCATAGCCGGAATACACACTGAGATCCTTGAGATATTCTTTCGTACTGTTCTCCCCGGCAGATGGAGCATCCTCAAAGGTAAGTTCTGCAGAATCTTCATCGTCAGAGCCGTCCATGACCAGTTCCTCCTGATCCTCGCCGTTAAATTCCCCCTCTGAGAATTCCGCATCTTCTGGTTGCTCTGTTTCCGGTTCTTCGGTGATCTCCACGTCACTGTCTCCCGGCTCTTCTGTGATCTCTGTCCCTTCCTGGACATCCGGCTGTGCTTCCGTCTCTGCTGCCCCGGAAGAAAAATCACTTTCCATGGATATGTCGGCTCCATAGACCGGAGCTGTCCCTGTCAGCATGCTCACCGACAGAAGGACTGCCAGCCATTTTCCTAGTCTTCCTTTCATCTGATGTTTACCTCCCTTTTGGATTTTTTACTGCTGAAGCAGTGGATTCCTGCTTTTTATTTTTCTGAAACTGCGTCTCGCTCCTGTCCATAAGAGCAGGTACAAAACTCCTGCCAGTGCAAATAAGGATAGAATCCTGGTAAAGAGTTTCATGTGCGTCCAGGTGTCTGTTACTTTACTTCCTACCAGTTCCGGGATACTTTTTCCTTCGTTTTTGGAGGAAGCGGATGCTGTCCCGGATGTAGTCTCTTTTTCTTTGCTTTCAGTCAGTTCTTCTGTGGATGACTCTTCTGTTTTCTCTTTTGTTTTGTCTTTTACGGCATCCGCTTTTTTGCTGCTTTTCTTTTCACCTGATGTACCGGAACCGGAGCCTTTTTTCTTCGTACCTGCATAAGCCGTCAGTTTCTTTTCCTTGTTTTCGTCTGTGCTATCCAATCCGTTCTTTCCGGATGCCGTACCTTTTCCGCCAACCGTTTTCAGATTTGTAAGGGATCCTTCCCCATTATTGCCTTTGCCCGGGACTCCGGCTTCACTTTTATTTCCACCATATCCGGGTCTCTGGGCGATCGAACCGGAATTTCCATTGCCCCCATTTCCCGCTGTCCCGTTATTCTTCTTTCTGACATCAGGGATCCGGATCACCATCGGACTGCTTACATTGCCTGCAAGGTCTTTTACCACGATTACCACATCTTTTTCACCTTCTGACAGGCCTGTAATGGTCAGGGTATCGCTTCCTTTCAGTACTTCTCTTCCCTTTTTTGAGGTATCCGGGGTCTGTACTTTCGCACCGGCCTCTATAACACGGTAATAGCATTGTCCCCTTTCACTGGTCTTATATACTACTGAGGCCTGGTCCACGGATATCCTGCTCGCACTGATCTTTTTCAGTTCCGGCGGGGTCTGGTCCGTGATCCCAAGTGTCAGGTAATAATCCCTCCGGGTGCCGTCCTGTGCGGTTACCTGCACCCGGACCATAGCTTCCTTTTCCTGGTCTCCGAAATGGATTTTCCAGTAAACATGCCCCTTTCCATCGTTGCTTTCTTTGATGGTCTCATCTTTTTCCACGGTAGAATGCTTCACTCCGCTCAGCGCATAGATCTTGACCGTGGCATGTTCTTCTTCCGCTGTCAGCCAGATGTTCAGGCTCTGGCGTTCCCCGTCATAAACCGCCTTGTATCTGTCACGGTCCTTGTTTAATGCGGGATCTAGTTTTAAGATCCCTTTTCCCCAGGTATCGGAGCTGGATATATATAATTCTTTCAGATCCGCATTGCTGCTTTTAACTTCCGGAGTGATGGTCGGTTCCGGTGTAACAGAAGGCTCCGGTGTAACGGATGGCTCTGGAGCTGCGGTTGGTTCCGGCACAGCGGTTGGTTCCGGTATCTGGGTCGGCTCCGGTTCTGCAGTCGGCTCCGGAACGGCGGTAGGTTCTGCGGGTACCGATGGTTCTGCCAGCGTTTCCCCTTCCGAACTCTCTGTGCTGTCTGCTGCATAAACTTCCCTGACAAAGATTGCATCTGTTTCTGGTGCAGCCCCTCCTGCCAGAAGTCCTGCAGAAAGGGTCCCGATAATAAATTTGTTAATGATCGGTCTCTTTAAATTGTTTTTTTTCATTACCAGTCCCCCCATACTTCGCCGTTATCCCCGACACCCAGATCTGCTCCGGAATACAGGGTAAAGCGAAGCCTTACTTCGTCACCGTCTGCCGGGAAATAGCCCGACATTCCAATGTTCATATATTCACCGTTTACAAAATACATCCAGCCGGAATTCATGGTAAAATCAAATTCCCCGATCCAGTTGGCATCATGCTCTGACAGCTGGCAGTTGACAGCGATCAGATGATCCATCAGATCCTGCGGGATCGAAGCTCCGGAAGTGATGCCGCCGCGTCCGATAGCTTTCAGGTAAAAACCTCCTGTTGCACTTCCATCATTCCTCCAGTCAAACCCGCTGTTCTGCAGAAGCCTTAAGACCACGGAGGAAAGCTGTTCGCCCTGATAAAAGTCGATGGATGTCGCCGGCAGGATTGTCCCAAGTCCGACAGTCCCCGCCTCAATGCTGACCGTGA
>OLVZ01001112.1_pt1 | contig 23999 bp, 19 predicted proteins | sample 1673341 | NCBI WGS metagenome assembly OLVZ01 (sample SAMEA3178944, study PRJEB25190) | human gut metagenome | biome: human gut; feature: human-associated habitat; material: faeces | place: Austria | collected 2013 | reverse complement strand
AGACTGACGGAGCCCTTGCGCGGTAAACAGACATAGAGAAGCGGAAGATGCCATACAATAGAAAAAAGCGGGTGAGGCTTTTTCAGGTATGGGACGAAAAGAAATGCAGAGTCTTTTTTCTCTGATAACGGCGGCAGTATTTTTTACTGCCGCTTTTTTTACAGGCAGACAGGCCGCTGTGCTGACCGGAAAGTTTCGGGTAGAGAGGGAGCAGAGTAGACAGAGCCGGACGAAATACTGCGTTGTGGTTGATGCGGGACATGGCGGAGACGATCCGGGGAAAATCGGCACAGCCGGAACTCTGGAAAAAGAAATCAATCTGGCGATTGCGAAGCGGTTGGAAGCATTGTTAAAGCAGGCGGACGTTGCGGTTGTAATGACGAGAACGGACAATAATGGTCTGTATGATGAAAATGCGTCCGGGAAAAAAGTGCAGGATATGAAGCGGAGAGTGTCGATGATGGAAGAGGCAAAGGCGGATCTTGCGGTCAGTATTCACCAGAACAGTTATCCCGATCCGGCGATCAAAGGGGCGCAGGTTTTTTATTATACCTCGAGTGTCGAGGGAAAGCAGCTTGCAAAACGCCTGCAGGAGCGCCTGGTAAAAGGACTTGACCCGCAGAACCATCGGCAGGCAAAGGCGAATGACAGCTACTATCTTTTGAAAAAAACAGCATGCCCTATCGTCATTGTGGAGTGCGGATTTTTGAGCAATCCGCAGGAAGAAGCGCTGCTGACAGACAGCGTTTACCAGGAACGGGTGGCGTGGAACATCTTTATGGGGATTATGCAGGAGCTGAAAACGAAGAAGGCGTAGTACCGTATTTTTCACTATTTAAACTCCTGCGAAAATGTGGTAAACTGTAGTGGACACGAAGGGAAACCAAGGGCACTGAAGGCGGCATTTGATTCATGACAATAGAATGCTCGCAGAGCGTGCATTCTATTGTTTTTACGTGTCCACTAAGGGGCAGGTCACCTGCAAAGCAGGCGCAAGGGCGTCAGTGTGTACTCGCAAATAAAAACTGTCCGGGAACACTCTTTCCGAATCGGACAATCTATCTTTTCTATCGAACACAGCATAGATGGGCTGTGTTTTCATCAGGCAGCAGGCGCTGCAGATTTCAATTTATGGCAATAGAAGGTTCACACAGCTATTTGTGCCGCAGGCGTCACAAAGTAGCTATGATCGCAGAGCCGAACTGGACGTTCGCCTCGCGATTCCTTCGGCGCAAAGCGCCTGCGGAATGGAGATTAAAGTGAAAAAAGCAGGAGGAATGAATGGGGAAACAAAACGATGCATTTACGGCGTATTTGGGTCGTGCCGAGGTATTGGCGGATCTGTACAATGGTTGCCTATATCAGGGAGAGGAGGTTGTGCAGGCAGGCAACCTGTGCGAGGTACAGCAGTTTTATCAACAAGGATTGTCAGAGCGCGTGAAAAGACCAACTGCCAGAAGGCGGGAGCGGGATGCGATTCGGGCGTTTTGGAACGAGAAAAGTTATGTTTTGCTGGCAGCAGAAGCGCAGAATCAGCCGCATTTGGCGATGCCGTTTCGCTGCATGGAATATGATCTGGCAGAATATGCCAGACAGCTTCGCTATATCCGGTTGAAAAGTGAGGGAAAAATAAAAACCGGTGTAGAGTATTTAAGCAAGATGGGCAGAAAAGATCATCTGACGCCGATCGTAACGATCGTGCTGTATCATGGCACGGAGCCGTGGGATGCTCCAAAGAAGCTCAGCGAAATGATGGAGCTGGAAGAGATTGACCCGATTTTAAAACAGATGGTGCAGGAATACCAGATTTATGTGTTTTCGTTGGAGGAGTTGCAGGAGGAATATTTCCAGACAAATCTGCGCGAACTGATTGGTTTGATGAAACGGCGCAGCAGCAAGACAAAAATTCAGGAATACTGCAGAAAACATGCAGATCGGATCAGCAGAATGGATGTAGCGACTTACGATATGATCTGCGTGATGTTAAATCTGAAAGAACTACAGGATAAGAAAGAAAAATATCTGGAAAACGGAAAGGAGAGTATTGATATGTGCAAAGCGATGGAAGAATGGGCAGAGGAACTGAGAGAAGAGGGAAAAAGTGCTGGAATAAAAGAGGGAATGAAAGAGGGCGAACTGCGTGGAATGCAAAAGGCGAAAGAAAGTACGCTGAAGCTGGTTGCCAAAATGTCGCAGAATGGGGACACAGAGTATATTGCAAGGTTGATGGAGCCGGAAGTCTATCGGAGGATGATGGATAAATACGGAATGGAGTAATTGAGAAAGTACATTATAAGGAAATAACGCTTGCAGAAGAAAATAAAATTGTCGGAAAAGCTGATGGAGAAGCATGGAAATATCCGTGTAAATCTGGAGATGCAGGTTTTGGATGAGGGAAATTGGAATGAGCGTGGAGTGTATTATCTGGCAGAGAATCTGTTGGATCTGAAAAAGGGAGAAGATTATAAAAACCTGAAAACAACGGTACAGATTGGAATTCTTGATTTCGATTTGTGGAAATCCGGAAAGAATCCGTTTTATCAGGTATACGAGCTGTGGGACACGGAGCATGACCGCGTTTTTACAAATAAAATGAAGCTTTGTGTACTGTCTTTACAGCAGGCAGAAAAAGCGGAAGAAAGAGAGCGACAGTCGGGCTTGTACGACTGGGCAAAAACGTTGACTGCAGAAACCTGGGAAGAACTACAGGAATTGTCAGAGAAAAATGAAAAAATAAAGGAGGCAGTGGAGACGATGATTACATTGACAGAGGACGAAAGAGTCAGAATTGAGTGTATGAGGCAGGAGAAGGCAGAGAGGGACTGGATCAACGCGATGAATTATGCTACGGAACAGGGAGAAGAGCGTGGTGAAGCTCGTGGAATGAAAATGGGAATTCAAAAAGGAATGAAACAGGAACGGGAAAATACGCTGAAGCTGGTTGCCAAAATGTCGCAGAATGGGGACACAGAGTATATTGCAAGGTTGATGGAGCCGGAAGTATTTGAGCAAATGGCGGCAAAGTACGGGATGAAAGCGTAGGAATATAAGGTGTAAAAGGAAACCTGTAACAAAAAACTGGCGGAAGAATGATGCAGCTTACGATTCTCTGAAAGAAAGCAATAAAATAAGAAGTGGAGTTGAATGAGGCAGTGATCCCATGAAAAGTGGGTATCGCTGCCTTTTTTATAAATTATGGTTTGGTAAGTGCTTTTACTTCTTTTAAGACGATATTCTGTACTTCAGGACTGAGCTGTTCAAAGTAGGAAAGCAAAAGAATGGATTGATTGTTATGGGCAGAGGTGGGAAGAGACGGAATATCGGAATTTCCAAGCAGATAGTCTGTTGTTACATGAAAGATAGAAGCAATTTCCAAAAGGGATTTGAAGTCTGGTTCTCTGTAGCTGTTGACATATCCACTGACAGTTGACTTGGAAATGTTCAGGGCAGCAGCCAGATCACGCTGGGAAATAGACTGATCTTCCATGAGTTGTTTCAGGCGTTCTCCAAATGATGTCATGCATGATCCTCGATATGGTGTTGTAAAGTTAATATATAGTCTGGTTTCAAAATGATTGTAACAAAACGGCTATAAATAGAAACAAATGGACGCGAAATGAATTGACAGGACGCGAAAAGAGAACTAAAATCAATATAAAGATGAATGATATAAAGGAAATCAGAGTCTGAGTCTGAGGGGGAAGCAGATGAGTTTGAGAATAGCAATATGCGTTCAGAATAAAGCTTACGCAGAAAGACTAAAAAAATATTGGGACAAGAATTATAGAGATAAATTAGAGGTCAGCGTATTTTCGAATTTTGAGTGTATGGCAGAGTATCTGAAAAAATATTCTGCTGATTTTGTATTGCTCGAAGAATTGTGGAAAGAAAATGTTGAATCCCTGAAAGAGTGTCCTCCATATGCACTTTTGACAAAGCAGGAATATTATGTGGAACAAAAACAGGGAGCTCCGGCTTCGATCAGGATGTATCAGCGTGGAGATGAGCTCTATAAGGAAGTAATCCGGGAGTATGCAAACTCCGGACAGGTAAAAAAAGAAGCAAATGTTTCTGCAAAAAAGGAGAAAGAATGCAGAACCTATGTATTTTTATCTGCTGGAGGGGGACGTGGCGCATCGACAGTATCAGAAGCTTTTGCCAGAAGATGTGCGAAGCAGGGAAATGTATTAAAGCTTGATCTGCAGTTTTGCAGTGGAATGGAAACATCGGTAAAAAATCTGGATGACATTTTGTTTGCGTTAAAAAGCAGGAGATATATTCTGCCAAGGAAGCGGAGCAGAAAGATATTATATATACGATGGAAGCCACTGCTGATTTCAGCAATATATAAAAGCGCGTGGATGGATGAAAAATGACTAGAGAAGAAAAAAGTGAAATTGTCGAAAAGATAAGAAAAAAAATTCTGGAAGCTACAAATTTTGCGGTGATGTCAGAAACAGATCTAGAAGACGCAATTCTCCAAATGCTGGATGAAATGTTTCAGGACGTATACATACCGATTGAAGAAAAAGCGGACATTACAGATCAGGTATACAGCGCTATCCGCGGACTTGGAATTTTGGACAGTATTATTCATGACGATACAATTACGGAAGTTATGATCAATGGACCGGATCATGTGTTTATTGAACAAAACGGCAGGGTACGCAGAATTTCAGATACCTTTGAAAATGAGCAGAAATTAGAGGATATTATTCAGCGTGTCGTTGGAATGGCAGGGCGTGAAGTCAATCAGGCAAATCCGATCGTAGATACCAGACTTCCTGATGGTTCCCGTGTGAATGTGGTTTTGCCGCCGATTTCGTTAAATGGGGCGATTGTAACAATACGAAAGTTTTCAAAGGAACCGATGACGATTGCAAAGCTGATTGAATATGGATCCATCACGCAGGAGATTGCAGACGTTCTGGAAATTCTGGTAAAGGCGAAATACAACATTTTTATTTGCGGAGGAACTGGCTCTGGAAAAACGACCTTTTTAAATGCCGTCTCTCATTTTATTCCAAAGGATGAGCGAATTATTACGATTGAGGACTCTGCAGAGCTGCAGATAGAAGGTCTGGATAACCTGGTAAGCCTGGAAACAAGAAATGCGAATACTGCCGGAGTCGGAGCTGTAACAATCCGGGATCTGATCCGTTCTTCTCTGCGTATGAGACCGGAGCGGATCATTGTCGGGGAAGTACGAGGAGCAGAAGCACTGGATATGCTTCAGGCGATGAATACCGGTCATGACGGTTCCCTGTCTACCGGTCACGCCAACTCTACGAAGGATATGCTGAGCCGTTTGGAAACGATGGTGCTGACCGGTGCGGAGGGATTGCCGCTGGATGCGGTACGTCAGCAGATCGCATCAGCAATTGATATTATTATCCATCTGTCCAGATTGCGTGACAGAAGCAGAAAAACGATGGAAATCACGGAAGTGACAGGATATGAAAACGGGCAGATTCAGCTGAATCCGTTATATGTGTTTGAAGAAGACGAAAATAGTACCCTCGAACGGGTAAGCGGGAGTTTAAAGCGCACGAAAAATCCGCTTGTGAATCAGCTCAAGCTGAGGATAGCAGGAATCAATCTCGAAATTTAACGAAAATGAGGAATGCCTGTCAGATACAGGAAATAGGGAGAAAAGAATGAAACGGAAAGAGAAAAAAGAAGAGTACACAGGTCTGTTTCATAACGCGGATGATTATGGAATTTACCATATGGCAGCACAGCAGAGGATACTTGGGTTTGTGGTCGGAATGATTGCAGGAGCTGTTGTGTTCCAGATCTTTTTTGGACTGTGGATATTCAGTATTATTGCGGCAGCAGGATGTGGAATAGTAGGGATTCTGGCTTATAAAAACATCCTCCATAAAAAGAGAAATGCATTACTGCTTTTGGAATTTCGGGACATGCTGGAATCGATCAGCACATCGCTGGGCAGCGGTAAGAATACGACACAGGCGTTTTCAGATGCGCGGTCAGATATGAAAAATCAGTATGGAGAACAGGCGGATATTGTGAAAGAGCTGGACATTATATTGAGCGGTCTGGAAAGCAATGTGACGGCAGAAGTGCTGTTAAAGGATTTTGCGAAAAGAAGCCATAATGAAAATATTCAGAATTTTGCTGACGTGTTTTCAGTGGCCAATCGAACGGGCGGAAACATCCGGCAAATTGTGTATGAAACGAAAAATGTAATCAACGACAAGATCAATGTGGAACAGGAAATTCAGACACTGATCAGCGGAAAGAAAAACGAATTAAACATTATGATGGTCTTGCCTCTGATTGTAGTGACACAGGTAAAATCCATGCAGGCGTCGGATACAACCGGCGATATGATTTTTAATTTTATTGTCCGTCTGGCAGCACTGGCGATGTTCGCGCTTGCCTATATAATCGGGAAAAAGTTTATGAAGATCGAAGCGTAAAAGAATATTGTTCGATCATTTGGAAAGACAGAGGTGAGGGAAAATGACAGACATCATACTGGCAGGTGTCGGAACAATTCTTGGAATGTTCTGGTTTTATCTGATGATAAAAGGAAGCAGGAGATATGCCGCATATATCCGCGCCTTGGATGGCTCTGAATATTTTATGAAAGAGCTTTTCGGAATTGGGTACTATGCGCTGGAACGCTTTCCGGTAGATATGAATACCGCCCATTTCCGCAAAAGACAGGGATGTTTATCTGAGCTGAAGGGAAAACGGAATGCATCATTTTATGTACAGGCAGATCTGGCGGCGCAGGTCACATATATTTTGACAGTGGTATCCTTTGGAAGCCTGTTAGCCGTATGGATGGGAGATACTTCGATCCTGTTGCTGGCAGCGCTTCTGGGCGTAGTATTGGTGATTTATGTGGAAGCCGATGAGGACAGCAGGTTAGAAAAACGGCATCAGAGTATCCAGAGGGATTTTCCCCATGTGCTGTCGCAGCTATCCCTGCTGATCAATGCGGGAATGCCGTTGAGGGAAGCGATAGAATCTGTTGCTTCCAGAGGTGGAAGCATCTTTTATGAAGAAATCCGCCTGTTGCTGGAGGATATGAAAAACGGTGTTCCGGACTATGAGGCGCTGCAGAAATTTGCAGATCGTTGTGGAATTCCGGAAGTGAGAAAATTTTCCAGTATTATGATCCAGAATATGAAGAAGGGCAGCTCGGAACTGGCCTACGCGCTGATGGATCTTTCGTCTGAAGTATGGAGAATGCGGGTAAACAGCGTCCGGGAAGAGGGAGAAAAAGCTTCTGCAAAACTGCTGATTCCGATTTTTATGATTTTTGGCGGAATTTTAATAATGGTCGCTGTTCCGATGCTTCGTGGGTTAAATTTTTGATCTTAACCGGTTTGGAGATGTCCGGATAAGATAGATAAAAACGGTACTAGGAATAAAATGTACGGTGAGAAAAAGGAGGAAGAAAAATGCTGGATTATGAAGTAAGGGCAATGCTTGCTTGGCAGAGAGCCAAAGCTGCGGCAATGAAAGGAATCAGAGAATTCCTTACAGATGAAAACGGAGATACGAATATGATTTCGATTATCGTTGTGTTGATGATTGTGTTGGGGCTTGCAGCAGCATTTAGAAAGAATATACAGGATTTTGTACAGGATTTATGGACTAAAATTGAAAGTAGTCAGACTGACGTAAAAACAGGAATTACTTTGCACTAAATAGCTCCACATCCCCACAGGGAAGATATCACATCTTCCCTGTGGAAAATCAGTTTTGAAATGAGGACTACAAATGAAAAAGTTACTTGCAGCTGCATTGATCCTTTGCATGGTCGGTGCATGGGGAAGCATTGCATATCGAAATATAGCAGTTCCGAATGAATACGAAAATAACTATGCGAAAGCCAGGGAAGCCTTTGAACAGGGATATTATGTGGAAACGTTAAACTGGCTGGAAGAAGCAGAAAAAATAGAAGACACTTATGAACTGGAATGTCTGAAACGGGATACCTATCAGCAGATGGGAAATTCCAACGGATATACTACGCTTTGCAGGCAGCTGATCCAGAGCCATCCGGAGGATGTATCCAATTATGAAAAGATAGCCCAGTATGATTGGGATACTGCCAATTACAAAAGCCTGATAAAGGAGCTTCCGGAATATCTTGGGTTATTTCCGGAGAGTGAAGTGCTCAAGACAGTATCGGAAGATCTCGCCCATACATGGGAACTGGTGCAAAGAGGCTACTATGATGTAGTGTATGCGACGGATACTTCTTTGAAACTGTATAAGGAAATACAGGGTGACAATGAGGAAGAAGAACTGGATTGTGTGATTACAGATAATGCCGGAAATAGCATATTTGATTATGGCTATCGGGATGCGGCGGTTTCGCAGGACGGTTATTCTGCAATGGTATGTGATCAGGATGGCACATGGACAAATGTAAATCTGTCAAATCAGCTTCTCGCAAAAAATGAAGACAGAGCGTATGAGAAAATCGGAAGCTTATCTGCAGAAAATATTGCAACAGCAGTTCTGGATGGAAAGTATCGTTTTGTTAATTCAGAATTAAAAATGTGGGAGATCGAATGGGACGACGCTGCAACCTTTTCGAATGGAATCAATGCGGTTTGTAAGGATGGAAAATGGGCGATTGTTACAGTGGCAAACTGGCAGGGAGTCGAAACCTATCCTTATGTGGATGTTGCCAGAAATCGATATGATTATGTGATGACGGCAGGACGTATTGTGGCGGCAGACGGACAGGGATATTTACTGCTGGATCAGGATTTAAATCCGGTCAGTGAACAGCATTATGATGAGATAAAAGCGTTTGAAAGCGAACAGCCGACAGCCTTTAAAAAAGGGGAAAAATGGGGATTTCTTGCGCAGGATGGAACCTGTGTGCTGGAACCGGAGTATGAAGATGCAGAACCATTTGTCAATGGATATGCAGCGGTAAAACAGAACGGCTTATGGGGATATATTGACCTGGATGGGGAAATGATCGTAGAACCGCAGTTTGTAGAGGCACAGTCTGTACGGCAGGAAGGAATTGCCTATGTAAAGAATGCGGACGGTTACTGGGATTATCTGATTTTATATCAGCTTTATTACCAATCATAAGAGGATTTGCTATGTGGCTACAGATTGTTTTGGATCTTTTATCCACGCTGTTTGTTCTGTTCTTTTTCTGGAAATATCAGGTAATTACCTTCCCTGATAAAGGGGAAACAACAGAATCCGAAGAACAGTATAAAAGCAGGAAGATTGCCAAAAAGAATGGAATCATTGCAGTATTTGTTCTGATCCTGAGCTGTTTGTTTTACGGTTTTTTCATGAAGCAGGAACCGGAATGGATAACGCTTTTACGGTTTGCCCTGATGTATGCGATTACCTTTGTGGCAGCCGGAATTGACCATATGAGTCAGAAAATTCCGAACAGTCTGATCGGGATCGGGCTGATCGGAGGAACAGCTGTGCTGATCGTACAGTTATTTGAAAATCCGGGAAATCGTCCGGAGATTGTCTTGGGATCTCTGGCAGGTCTGATCGGAAGTCTGATTTTTATGTGGATATTGGCGCTGCTGACAAAGCATGGAATCGGGTATGGAGATGTGAAGCTATTTGCCGTGATCGGATATCTGGCAGGACTTCGTTATGCATATGGAATTTTATTTTATGCGGCGTTATTTGCAGCCGGGTACGGCGGGGCACTGTTGTTGCTGAAAAAAGCGAAAAAGCAGCACAAAATGGCCTTTGCTCCGTTTATTTTTGCAGGGATGTACCTGGTATGTGCATTTGCAGGATAAAAAAGTTAGTTTGTATTTGGAACTGATGTTGGAGGCAATATGAAGATGCGGGGAGGAAAAAAGCGGTCAGAGGAAGGTGTTGTTGTAATTGAGGCGACCTATGTGGTTGTCGTAGCACTTTTGATGATCGTTTTTTTGATGAATGCCGGAGTGATGTACTATAACAGAATGGTTGTAACGGCGGTTGCAGATGAAGCTGCGGCGAGCATAGCGAATAACTATGGTGCTCCCGGCAGAGAACCGTTCTATTCCTATATTGCGCCGGACGATTACAGTAAAGCAGATCCATATCGATATCTGAATTCGAAAAAGCTGCAGAACAGTGTAGAGAAAAAGGGAAAATGGTATGCCAGCTATTCGCTTGCCAAGGATGAATGGAATACAAAAAAAAGAACGGATTTTTCTGATGTTACGGTAGAGTATGGAAGAAATGACATGGGACTGGATACGGTAACCGTTTCGATTCAGACAACTTATCCAGTATTCGTACTCAATCCGATGTCTTTTTTCGGTTTGGATCCCCAGTATTCGGCAACCGCTGTTGGAACGGCAGTGTGTTATGATCCGATTCACGAGATGAATGGGGTTGCATTTTCCAATGAGTTGAAGAATAAGGCGATTGGAATGTCTAAGATTGCCGGAATTTTGGATAAAGCACTTGGTATTATACAGAAAATCGTGAATCTGAAAAAATAATTTGAATCTATAGTGAACAGATGCAAAGGAGAAATCCATATGTTTTCATGGTTTATCAGGAACAGAAAAGGATCTATTACAATCATGATATCGGCACTGTTAATTGCCGTTTTATCGATGAGCTCTACCTTAATTGAAATCGCAAAATATCGCAGTATGGAAAGAGTGTTTAAGGAAGCGGAAGAAAATGCTGCATTTTCCGTGCTTTCCCAGTATGACAGGGATTTATATAAAAATTTCGGACTTCTGGCGATTTCCAATACGGTTGGAGAAGAGCAGCTGGTCAATTATCTGAATAAGAATCTGAACAATAAACGCGAAAGCCTGACAGAAGACGTTTTGGTGGATAAACTGTATGATCTTGGGCAAAAAGAAGTGCTGCGGACACAGATTATGGAATTTTGTGCTTACCGTGCGCCGTATTCCCTTGTAAACAATGGACTGAATATTGAAGCAACTCTGCAATCCCTGATTGAAAATGTAGAGGACAATCTGCCGTTTTTAAATACAATTTCTTCCATTCTGGGAGTTGCGGATACAACATTAAAAATCTGGGATCAGATGGGAAAAGTAAGTGATGCGGGAAAAGAGTATAAAGATACACAGAATGAATATGAAAATGATCTGGAAGCATTTAATAAAGCGGTAGAGCAAAGAGATGCGTATACTGCAGCGTATGAAGCACAGAAAAGTTATGAAGAAGAACATGGCGAACCGGAGGAGGGAGCCATCAGCGAAGAAGAGTATCAGACGCAGCTAAAGGCATTGAATGACGAAGTAAAAAATAAGGCAAATGTTACCTGTTCAACCCTCGAAGAATTGAAAGAAAAGACAAAAAATTTTGACGAAAAGGCATCCAGTTTTCTGGACAGCTATGAAAGTCTGGGATCGAAACTGGTAAAAGTAGAAGTAAGCACTTCAAAATGGGAGAATGCAGAGGAATATGCTTCCTCGGTTGAAAACGGGAGCCCGGAAAAAATAGCTGCTGCGTGGGAAGAAGAACAAAACAAGATCGTCGATAATTTTAATGAAGGATATCAGAAAACGAAGCAGGTTGGGGATACACTCAGCAAAAAGTTACGTGTCAGCAGGGAAAAGAAGATAGACAATATCATCGAAGAAATGGAACAGCAGAGGATTCGCCTTGGAAAGGAAGCAGAACAGCTTGAAACAGATGAAAAAATTTCGAGTATATCAGGCTCAACAGCTTTTTCCATGGCAGTTGAAATGGCGCTTACCATAGCGGAAACGGCATTCCAGTTTATAAAACAAATCGCGGAAGGACTTCAGAGTATAGCACGAATCATTAACGCACTTGAGATGCTGTGGGGAGAAGATGATCCTATTTATGGAAATAATTATGTGGATCCTTCTATTCTGGAGATGCTTTCCGGACATGCCAATCACGGCGCAATGTGGGGAGTTCATAATGTTTTTGCGGATGTGGACGGAAGCCTGGCAAGCAGTAGAATTCAGGACGCTTCCAAAGTAGCGGGAATGGTTGGATTTGATGTGGGAAGCTTAAATCAGGGAAGGACAGATGCGGAAAATTATACTCTGCAGAATTCCCTGAATAATTTTTATGGCGAATTTACGAAATTTATTGCTGCTTCTACTGCTTTCGTTGCATCAGGAGCCGGACTCTTAATCAGCGTATTAACGGTATGGCCGGCAATTATAATGATTATCAGTTTTATTGCATGCGCGATCACGTTTGTTACGAGCCTGATCGTGTTATGTCAGGTGATGAGCCGGGCGATGCGGGATGGAAGTCTGGCAACTTACATTTATCAGAGATTGTATGCAGCAACCTATGCCTGTGAGATGTTCAGTAATTTCACAACAGATCTCGGAGGCGATACGAGACTGAATGGTAGCAGTTATTTTGATTTCTCAAGTACGGAGGTAGAAACCGATTGTTTTGACGTTGCCAATGCGGAATATATTTTCGGAGGGGATCCCTCTGAAAAAGCAAATTTGAAGAGTGTTGTATTGTGGATCGTCTGTATTCGGATGCTGAGCAATCTTCCTGCAGTGTTCACAAATCAGGAGGTGATGGAACTGGTAAACAGCCTGATGGGAACCGGTATTGGTGCAGTAATCGGAATCCTTCTGTTTCTCGCAGTATGTGCGATAGAGGCATTGCTGGATAAATTGGTGTTGGTAAACGGAGGAAGCGTGCCGATCATCAAGGTAAAAGGATATCTGTCAAAAGAGGGACTCAAGGATCTGGATAAAAAAATTGAAAGTATTTTAAAAATAAAGGATATCAGAAGCAGACGACAAGTCTTTTACGATACTTTGCGTGCAGAGGAGAAACCGAAAGAAACCTCTGTTGAAAAATGGGCAAAAGGACTTCTGGAATGGAATTATAAAGACTATTTATTTTACATGATGCTTGTAGCAAAACCGAGCGATGTGATGCTGTCCAGATGCGCAGATTTGATTGAACTGCAGATGAAAAAACTAAAAAGGACAGATGGATTTGCACTAAAGGAAATGGCGACCTGCATCCGGGTAGATGCAACAGGGGCTTATGAACCTTTGATGCCGATTCCTGTTATTCCGGGATTAAATAGCAAAAAAATTGAAATGCGGGTATTGCAGTACAGCGGGTATTAAAAATGAAAACTTTAAAGAAACGATGGAAGAGTTCAGACGGGTATCTGACTGTGGAAGCTACGATTGTGCTGACAATTTTTATGTTCGCCATGTTGTTTCTGATGAATATGGGTCAGGTATATCGGGCAGAGAATTATATGGCGCACGGCGTTTTGCAGACAGGAAAGGCGCTGGCATTTAAAAGCTATGAATATGCCAATGAGAATAATTTTGAAATGGCAGCGGATCTGTTGAACAATTGGCTTGGAATCGGTACAGACCGTTCTCAGATCAGAGGCTTGTGGATTGACGAGAATTATCAAGAGGCTGTAAGACGGTCTTTTGGAAGTATGCTGGCGGGTTCGGATGCAAAGGCAGATGAAGAATTAAAACACATGGGGATAAAAGGCGGCCTTAGCTCCATTGATTTTAGTGGAACTGCAAAGAATGGAACGGATTTGGAAATATATGCGAAGTACGATATAGAGCTTCTTTTTCCACTGTTTGGATTTGAAAAGATCACGTTGCAGTCCCACGCACTATGCGGCCTGTGGGAATAGGAGAACATATGAAACTGGAACAGATAAATGGGAGCAATTATTTAAGCTTTCCCAATATTGAGGAAGAAGAGACGGAGGAATTTGAGGTAGAAATTCTGGAACAGAATGCGATTCCAGGGTTACTTCCTTTTCGAATGGAGCAGGAAAATCATCAGAAAACCTTTCTGTATTCTGTTGGAAATGAGATATCGCTTTCAGAATGGAAGGAGGGATTTCATTCTGAAAATGAAATTCTTGACGTCTGGAAATCCATTGCAGAGACCTGTATAGAAACAGAAAGTTGGTTGCTGGATTCAGAGAAGCTGTGTCTGACGATGGAGACCGTTTTTGTCGAAAAGACAGCTCCTGTCTGCAAAGCAGTTTATTTACCGGTAAAGGGTAGTACAGAGACGGGATTGAAAAATCTTTTAAAAGAATGGATCGAGATGATCCCATATAGCAGAATGGCGAATTCCACAGTTCTGTTTGATATGATGAATGCCTATAGCCGCAGCGTGATCCGGACGGAAGAAGATTTGTTGAGGTGGGTGACAGAGAAGCTGAACCACTGTAGGAAGGATTCCGAGGAAATTGCTTCTGCAATTTCGGAACAGAACCGGCAGGAAAACATCAAGCAGGTTTCGGATCTGGCAGCTGCAGTACAGTGCAGCACTGTACAGAAAGAAATGGCACAAGATCAACGGAAGGATTCCGGGAAAAAATCCTTCTTCCATAAGGCAGATAAAAAAGAAAAGGAAAAGCAGGAAAAAGGGAAGGCAGAGAAAGGGAAGGAGCTTCCGCTTCCGGGAGAGCTGAGTCTTCCGGAAGGATTTGCTGTACCGGAGAATGTCGTCATGCCTGAACCGAAGGCAGAGGAAAAGGGGAACCCAAAACATCCGGTATTTTCTTTTGGCAATCGCAAAAGAGAAAAGGAAGAGCAGCCGGATATTGTAATGCCTGTTACTCCGAAGAAAGAGACCAGTGCATATGTGGAACGGGATACGTCGGATACGGTTTTTGTGGAGGATGTTGTAGAGAGGACAGAAAAAACAGCACAGCTTCAAAACCGTCAGAACGGGCAGATTTATACGCTGGCACCGAGAGTGACAGTAATTGGGACGTCAAAGGGAAATGCGGATATCTGTCTGGATGAATGTCGTGTGGTAAGCAGGAGGCATGCCCGCATCAGCTGCGAACAGGAGCAATACTATCTGGAGGATCTTGGCTCTAAAAATGGAACCTATTTAAACGGCACAGAATTGGAAGCAGGTACACCGGTTTTATTGAAAGATAAAACGGTGATTCGATTTGCAAATCAGGAATTTTTATTTTTACTGGAGAAATAAACGGAAAGGTGTAAAAGATACATGAAACTAAGCAGAGTATTAGGCGCAGTCGTTGCGGCAGCGGGACTTTTGGCAGGGACTGTATATGCAAAAGAAGAGATTCAGATTATGCAGACGATTACAAATCAGAAGCAGCTGGAAATTTATGCAAAAGCTCCTGAACTGCCTGAAACTGTCTCTGTTCAGATCGGGAGAGATTCCTGTGAGGATGTTCAGATCGTTGATTTACAGGAAGATCAGAAAAAAATACAGACGCTTATTTTTCTGGATAATTCTCTCTCCATAACAGAAGGCAACCGTGGAAAAATAAAGGAATTTCTGAATACCTATCTGGATGAAAAATATCAGAATGATGAAGTGAGCCTGTACCTGTTTGGAGAAGAAGCAAAGCCGGTTATAGAAAAATCTGCTGATGGAGAAGAAGTAAAGCAGGCGCTTGAAACAGTAGAATATACTGATCAGAATTCCTGGTTGATCGACGCTGTTTATGATGTGCTAAAGACGCATGAGAACGATGCAGTTTATACAAGAGTGATGATTATTTCGGATGGTGTAGACGAGAAAACCATTGGCTATACAAAGGAAGAATTTGCAGATTTACTGGGAAGCACAGGCGTTCCGATGTATGCAGTTGGATGTGTTTACAAACAAAATCAGAATGCATTGGAACAGTTTTTTGCGCTTTCCAGAAAAACGGCGGGAGCTGCTTTTTTATTAGATGATATCTCCGATGAAAACGAAATTGCAGCTAAGCTGCTGGAAGACAGCAACATTTCCTGTATTACGGCAACCATTCCGGAGGCACTTCAGGATGGAAGTGAGAAAGCTGTACAGATCAAGTTACAGGGTTCTGATGGGGAAACGGAAGTTCGTACACAGGCGAGAATGCCGTTTGGAGAGGCTGCAGAGGCAGTCAATACGGAGAATACGGAAAACACAGTGGCTTCTGAGCCTGAGGAAGCGGAGACGACAGCAGAGGAACCGGAAACAACAGAAAAAGAAACTGTTTTGGTGGAAGAAAGCGAAAGCGAAGCAGAAAATCAGCAGAATACGGAGAAGGCCTTTGATCCGGTAACAGTAGTCGCGATCATTGCAGTTATTGCCGGAATCTGCTTTCTGATTGTCAGAAAATGGAAAAACGGGAAAGACGGAAAAAAGGAAAAGGCGCCTAAAACAAAAAAAGAAAAGAAAGCAAAGGAAAAAGAGCTGGAATTAAAGCTTCCGGAAATGTCGGTAAACGAAAATGCAGGGAAAAACGTAATACCGATGGAAAAGCAAGACAGTGACGAAACTTGTCTGATGGAGGATGGTGGAGAAACCCTGTTTATGGATGGGACCAATGCAGGCAGCTGGAAGGATGAAATCTTATTACTCCGACTGCAGGATATGGATCATCCGGAGCGTGTTTTCCAATATCCGGTTGCGGGAAACGTATTTATAGGCAGAACGGCGGAAGCAAACCAGATTGTACTGGATTATGACCGTTCAGTATCCGGACGGCAGTGCAGAGTTTATGCAAAGGGAGATCGTATTTTTGTGGAAAATCTCAGCAATGTGAATATAACGCAGGTAAACAGTGTGAAAGTAGAACGGGATATCCAGATCCATTCCAGCGATATTCTGAAAATGGGACACGTTCAGATGCGGGTGCAGCTAATTCGAAAATGAGACAGACGAATGCAGCTGGTGGGAGAAAAGAGGAATTGACATGTCTGGTTTGACAGGAAGTGAATTACTTTTTTACGGAGGCCTGGCAGGGATGGTTGTTGTACTTTTGGGCGCAGTAATTGCAGTAATTCTGTTTTGGAGCAAAGGTAAAAAACTGAAAAAGACATTGGAGGAGGAATACGGAGAGCCATGTCACAGGTAATTGCCGGAATTTATGAAATAGACCGACCGATCGGAGCCGGGGGTGTCGGAACCGCATATCTTGGATGGCATCTGCGTTTGAACAAGCAGGTAGTACTGAAAGCAGACCGGCGGACGCTTGCGGCAAAACCGGAGTCGTTGCGCAGGGAAGTTGATCTGCTCAAAAGCCTGAGTCATACATATATTCCACAGGTGTATGACTTTGTGGAAGAAAATGGTGTGGTCTATACGGTTATGGATTACATAGCAGGGGAAAGCCTGGATAAACCGTTGAAACGTGGGGAAAGGTTTGAACAGCCGCGTGTGATCAGATGGGCGTGTGAACTTCTGGAAGCGTTATGTTATCTGCATAGCAGACCGCCGTATGGAATCCTTCATGGAGATATCAAACCGGCGAATATTATGTTGAGACCGGATGATAGAATTTGTCTGATTGACTTTAATATTGCACTGGCATTGGGAGAAAACGGAGCGGTAAAAGCCGGATCGAGCAGAGGGTATGCTTCACCGGAGCAGTATGCGGAAGCCATACCGGAACCAGGCAGTGCTGTTTCGGAAAGAAAGGGAAAAAATGAAACAGCATCAACAGAAACCGTATGTACAGAGAAAACACCGGATGCAACAGAAAACTTGGAGTGTACAAAGACGCTTAGCATGCCAGGCAGCGTCGGAAGCAATTCGGGAAGCAGTTCACAAAGCAGCGGCAGGCTGTTGGATGCCAGATCCGATATTTATAGTCTGGGTGCTACGCTGTACCATCTGATTTCCGGGAAAAGACCGGAACCCGAGGCAGATAAGGTTGTGCCCCTGACGCCGGATGTATGCAGCAGGGCTGTTGCAGCAATTATCCAAAAAGCAATGGAGCCGGATCCTGGAAACAGGTATCAGAGTGCACAGGAAATGCTGGAAGCGTTTCGGACACTCGGAGAAAAGGATCCGAGAACCATTCGGTATCGGAGAGCACAAAAAATTACCGGAGCAGCTTTTGTTACTTTATTTTTGATCTCCGGAGCAGCGGCGCTGGTTGGTTCGAAGCAGATGGGGATGGTTCAGGAGGCGTTGGCACTTTCGGAATATTCGGAAAATGCACTGCGGCAGGGAAAGGTGTCAGAAGCAGTGACGCTGGCACTGCAGGCTGTATCGAAGAAAAAGCTATTTGCAGGGACGGGCGTTGCACAGGCGCAGTATGCATTGACGGAAGCCTTGGGCGTTTATCAGCTTGCAGACAGCTTTCAAGATTTAGACGCGATCGAACTTCCGGCGGCTCCGTTGGATATGGTGTTATCGCAGCAGGGAAACAGGCTGGCAGTTTTATACGCATGGGAGCTGGCGCTGTTTGATACAGAGACACAGGACAAAATCATAGAATTACCGTTGATACATTCTGCATTGGCAGATGCAGTTTTCCTTGGGGAAGACCGGATGATTTATGCAGGAGAAAACGGAGTGACCTGCGTAAATCTTGCAACCAAAAAATCGGAATGGACAGTGGATAAAGGGAGCAGAATCGCTGTTTCAGAGGATGAAAGTCTGGTCGCTGTTGTTTCGGAAGCCGGAAACAGTGCATACATCTATCGGGCTTTGGATGGAGAAAAGGTTGCAGAATATACCTTTGACGGACGAAGAATGCAGGAAACGGAAAACACAATTTTTGCAGATCCCAGAGATACTGTTTTTTCCCTCAGTCAGGATGGAAGTGTTCTGGCAGTCAGTTTTTCGGATGGATCGTTGAGCTTTTTTGATTCAGAAGGAGAACATTGTGTCTACCGGAATCCGGAAAGCATGTGGTTCGAGGGTGGATTTTGCAGAGATAATTTTGTGTTTGCTGCAGGGAAAAAAGGAGGAAGCAGCCTCTATTTGGCAGAGCTGGATTCCTATGGTTGTCTGGAAGGATACAGCTCTGCAAATAAAATTCATGTCCGGGTCGGAGAGGAGAAAGTGTATCTGTCCGATGGAGGAATGTTAGAAGAGCTGGATCTTTCTGATGGTACAGAAAGGGAATGCGCCTATACAGATTCCGCAGGGATTACAGAGTTTTCGGTGGATGACAAAACGGCTCTTGTCGTGACAGATGATCAGAGGTTTTCGATTTATAATGCTGCAGCTGTAAAAACTTCGGAGTGGGAAGAAAATCAAAACCAGAATTTTGCAGAGCTTCGTGGGGAATATGCTGCGATAGCAAACAGAGATGAAAATTTTATCAGGATTTTGAAACTGGAACAGCATCCGGAAGCGCAGCTTCTTTCCTATGATGCGGGATACGTGCATGATGAAGCGAGGATCAGCCAAGATCAGAAAACGACGATGTTATTCGGGTATTCCGGGTTCCGGATTTATGATTTAGCTTCCGGTGAACTGCGGAATGAAACGGTTTTGCCGGATGCAGAAAAAATTTATGACCAACAGTTTCGGAAAAGTCAGGATGTGTCGCTTTTGGAAGTGACCTGGTATGACGGCACTGTTCGGTGTTACAGTGCTGCAGATGGAACGCTGCTGTCAGAAGAAAAAAAGGCTGCACCGGATCGGGATCTGGAAGAGGAGTTTGAGACAAAAGCGTATCGGATTCATTCTTCCCTTCACGAAGCGCCAAAAGTGTATGATGCGAAAACTGGAAAATATAAGGGCACACTGGAAGAAGATGCCTATCTTACTTATGTAAACGAAGTAGGGGAATATCTGATCATGCAGTATGTAAGTGCGGATGGCAGAAAATTTGGATATTTACTCAATCAGAACCTGGAAAAGCTGGCGTATCTGCCGGGATTTTGTGATCTGTCGGGAGAAATGCTGATTTTTGATGATGAATCCGGGAATTTGCGGCAAAGCCGCTTATATTCCCTCCGAGAGCTGATCGCCCTCGGAGAGTCCATAGAATCATAGGAAGGAAGGAGAAAAGAAATTGCTATGAAAAGGGCGAAAAAAGGCCTGGCTGTACTTCTTGCAGCACTCATGCTGATTCCATCTGTACCGACGATCGCAGCCGGAAAAACAACGGAAAAATCTGCAGTTGTAGAAACCGTTGAAACGGAAGAAACAAAGCAGACTGTAAAAGAAGAGCGTCCGGCAGAAAAAGAAAGCGCTGTAGAAGAATCTTCGGAAGTCTCAGAGACGAAAGAATCTGATGGGAAGAAGGAAACGACAGCGGAGACCAAAGAAAGCACTTCGGAAGCTTTTGAAGAAACGGAGACTTCTGAGACTGTAACGGAAACAGAAGAAACAGAAACCGAAGAGACTGAGGAAGAAACAAAAGAGTCTTCCGAAAAAAAAGAAAAGGCAACAGAGCCAGAAGAACTGGTTATTGTCAATACCGGCAGCTTTGCCTGTCATGTTGTAGGAAAAAAGGATTTTGAAGAAAATGAACTCGGGGATGACTGCTTTGATGAAGCGGGCAACTATACCATTCAGATTCCGGAAGAAAATCCCTTCTTTCCCTACCAGGTACAGTTTACCTATGAGGGAGAGACGATTTGTCACTGGTTTATGAACCCGGAGGACAGTTTTACGCTTGGTGGTCATAGATTCACGGTATCCGCATATTTTGACGGAACGGTTATCACTCAGATGACCCTGGAAGTCGGCGGACAGGAAGTCGTTGTGTATCCGGAAGAAAAGGAATTTACAGAAGGGGACGGTGCAGCGCCGATGTCATTGCTGCCGCTGGAAGAGAGATACTTATCTGTAGATATGAGAGGATACACGCCGCTGGAGCTGTCGATGGTTTCTGTGAAGAGTATCTTTACAGGAAAAAATGAACTGAAGGATACGGATAAGCTTATCTGGAGATATGATTCTAAGAGCTATGAATATAAAATCAGTGAAGCAAACGGATATCTTGACCTTGCATACGGTATGAAGGACAGTACCTACAGGTCATGGGAAATAATCACGGGCGAAGCAGATCAGCTGGCACAAAGCAACATCCGTTATAGCGTTGGAGTGTATCTGACGAAGTCTGCGGAATGGTTGATACCGTCTGTTTATTCTCAGGATAGCAATGGAAACAGAAATGCCTATCACAGTGCTTCAGCAAATTATTCAGATAGTCTATATACTGATGGAACAAAAAACAGAAAGTTGACGGTTGGTGCAGATCGTTCTGAATTTGATCAGAGCCGGCAAAGTTTTAGCTTTATGTCCCTTAAGCTGAATAAATCCATTTTTGAAAATACGAAGGTCGATGAGATAAGGGCATATGCAGGCAGCTACACCTCGGCGGCAGAAGCAGAAACCGGAACAGATATTACCGATCAGATATTTTGTTCAGATATGTCTGTGAAAGATGCGGGATATACGAACAGTCAGGGAGCAGTAACACTTGTTGCAAAAGATGTGTCAGGGAATACGATTGGCTGTCTTTCCATGGATCTTGAGTTTTTGAATTCCTATAACAGAATATCTGGTGGTTTATATAAGAAAACTTCAGAAGGATATGAAGAAAATGCAGATTATTCAAAGACATTGAGTATAAGCAAAAATAGAATTTCTGAAACATTGAAATTATGGAAAGGCTATGCAGCGAATGATCAATATCGGTTGGATCTTGATTATTATGATAGCAGTTCGAATCAGAATAATAAAAAGGTCGTAGCAGCTTACGTCGGAGAATATGAGACAAAGGATGCTGCAGAGGCAGCCGGAAAGCAAAATATCAGGGATTTGTTGTTTGAAAATCCTTATGGTGCAGACGGTTATCAGGCAGATTTCAGCGCAGGTGTAACGTTTTCTATATTTGTCGAAGAAGATGGATCCCAGAGAGTTTTTTATTATCAGGTAAAAACGGTGGAAGGTGATACCGAGAAAGGCGGAACTTATTACGGTTTCAGTGCTTATTTCTATGGCCTGAAGGACAGGAACGGAAATGCAGTTACCTGTTATATGGTGGATTCTCAGGAAGATTCCTATTCCGAATTCAACTATTTAACAATTCTTGTGGATAAAGATACGGATATTACAGCGCTGGCTCCGGTATTTAATCTTTCTACAGGAAGTACGATGTATGCGGAAGGCAGTAGTACAGCGGAAGTCAGCGGAAAAAGTTTACATGATTTTTCCAATGGCTGCATTGAATATACGGTTTCTTCCGGGGACGGAAGCAAGTCGCAGAACTACTGGCTGAATGTTGTAAAAGCAAAAGAAGGGGCAGGAGAGCTTTATATCAACAGCTTATCTGATCCGGATGCTTCGACCAGAACAGAAAATGGAACCATTTATTCCGAACGTGAAGTGATGGTCGACAGTTACCATAAGAGTATCCACGATATTTTAGTGGTAAATAGAGGAACGGAAACGATTTCAAATCTTGCAGCAGAGCTGTCCTCAGATACACTGGAACTGGATCGGTATTGGACGTTAAGCGGAAATCATGATCTGGCTGGTCAGACAAGTGTGAAAAGCGGCGAGTTTAAGAATTCAAATCTGGCAAAAGTGCGCCTGAAAGTAAAAGACGGGGTAGCAAACGGAACAGAGATTTCCGGGACTCTGACGATTAAGGATGGAAGCCGGACTTTGATGGTATTGACTTTAACCGGTTCCGTTGGAGATCCCTGTATTACAACCAAAGATATTCCGGAAGCTGTAAAATATGTTCCGTATGGAACGATGATCCAGAACAGCAATAAATATTCAGATAATCATCCCGAATATAGACTGCTGGATGGAAAGCTTCCTGAGGGTATGGTAATCCGGGAAAATGGTGAGATTTATGGTGTTCCGAAGGAAAACGGAGAGTTTACCTTTACGGTAGAGATGCAGAATAATTGGAAGTATTATCTCAGCAGCAGTATAAAAACATACACCTTAAGAGTGCTTGAGAATACAGATCCCAATGTAGACGGAGCAACAGATCAGGGATACGATCTGACAGAAAGAGTTCAGAATGTTGACCTGAATAGCTCGAACGAGGATCAGTTGATGGTTTCTCAGGGTGTGTTGGGAGAATTTGTTGATCTGTATCTGGACGGTGTGAAATTAACCAAAGACGTAGATTATACTGCAGAATCCGGAAGCACCAGACTTACGATCCGGAGCCAGACGCTGAAAGCTTCCAACGTAGTCGGAACGCATACACTTGGTATAGAGTTCAGAACAGCTCAGGATGATGAACTGAGACGTGCGGCACAGAACTATGTTGTATCCGGAAATGGAAACAGCGGAAATAATGGAAATTCCGGCAATAACGGAAACTCTGGAAATAACGGCAATTCCGATAATAGTGGAAATAGCGGAAATTCCGGCAATACACAGAATGGACAGTCTGCAGCTTCTGGAAAGGTGAATTCGTTAGGCTTAAACCAGGGAGCAGGGAACGGAACGGAGGCTGCACAGTCTGCAACAGCAGGTTCCACACCGCTGAACATGTATTATACGATTCAGTCCGGTGATACGCTGTGGAAAATTTCGGAGAAATTTTATGGAACCGGAATGTACTGGGAAAAGATTTATCAGGATAATAAAGACAGAATCAGCAATCCGAACAAAATCTATGCCGGTCAGGAAATCGTGATTCAGATGACAACCTTGACCAGTGCTGAAATCAGCGGAGCGGAAGATGTAACGTATTATGTTGTGCAGAAGGGCGATACGCTCTGGAGCATTGCCAGAAAGTACTATGGGAAACGCAGATACTGGAAGAAGATTTGGAATGCAAACAGTGCGATTACGAATCCGAACCGTATTTATGCGGGACAGACCATTATTTTGCCGAAGCTTTAAAGAAATAAAAACAGAATTGATCCTCCTGAAAATGGGGGATCAATTCATATGAGGAAAAGGTATCAAAAACCGGTGGTAAAATGGGAAAGTCTATGGAAAAAGGAATGGTATTAGCCAATACATATGAAATACTGGAGGAGATTGGTTCCGGCGGCGGAGGTGTTGTATACAGAGCAAGACACACTCGGCTGAATACGGATGTAGTGGTTAAAAAAATAAAGGATGAGATTGTCAATCGTGTAAATAATCGTCAGGAAGCAGATATCTTGAAAAGACTGAAGCATCCCTATCTGCCAAGGGTTTATGATTTTATCGAGACAGAAGATGCAGTCTATACAGTAATGGACTATATCAGGGGAACGAATCTGCAGGATGCTGTGAAGGAGCATGGAACGTTTGAACCAAAGCAGGTGCTTAAATGGACAGAACAGCTGGGAGAAGCGGTTGCTTATTTG
>OLVZ01001111.1_pt1 | contig 24031 bp, 14 predicted proteins | sample 1673341 | NCBI WGS metagenome assembly OLVZ01 (sample SAMEA3178944, study PRJEB25190) | human gut metagenome | biome: human gut; feature: human-associated habitat; material: faeces | place: Austria | collected 2013 | reverse complement strand
AGGCAAAAGGTCTATGAGCAGGCTGTTTGACAACAGTAGCATGGCGATTGTCATTTAAATAGAACCTTCCGGAGCCCGACTTTATCCCTGATGGAGGCAGACGTAAGCGGTGAAACTCCTTTTACTACCGGCATTCATCTGTTCGATGCCGACAGAAAGGAATGACACTGGCGTATGTTTCTTAACATACTCTTTTGGGTGACATAATGTTAGCCTTATTTCTTATCTTTGGGACAAGGACGTAAGAAACGCTTACAGTCTGCTAATTTTAAATCTGAATGAAGATGAGACCGGAAGATTACATCACCCGTGAGGGGAAGTTTGGTGCGCACAACTATCATCCCCTGCCTGTCGTTCTCCAGAAGGGAGAAGGTGTTTATGTTTGGGACGTGGAAGGAAAACGATATTTTGATTTCCTGTCCGGCTATTCCGCCCTGAGCCAAGGGCATTGTCATCCGAAGATCATTAAGGCACTTACCGACCAGGCACAGCAGTTGACACTAGTGTCGCGTGCTTTCCATGCCGATATTTTAGGAGAGTACATGGAGTTTGCCTGCAAGTTCTTCGGGTATGACAAACTGTTGCCGATGAACACCGGAGCCGAGGCGGTCGAAACGGCTCTGAAGCTGGCGCGGCGCTGGGGATACCGGGTGAAGGGGATAACCCCTGAACATGCGAAGGTCGTCGTCTGCAGCGAGAACTTTCACGGACGGACGATCACGATCATTTCTATGAGTACCGATCCCAGTTCGTATGCGGACTTCGGGCCTTATACGCCTGGTTTTATCAAAGTGCAATATAATAATGTGGCCGAATTGAAAGAGGCATTGAACGATCCGGACGTAGTCGGTTTCTTGCTGGAACCTATACAAGGGGAGGCTGGCGTGGTCGTCCCCGACGAGGGGTATTTGCGTAAGTGTTATGACCTCTGCCGGCAACATAACGTTCTCTTTATCGCCGACGAGATCCAGACGGGTATCGGACGCACCGGTAAACTGCTTGCCTGTGATTATGAGAATGTCCATCCTGACATACTAATTTTAGGTAAGGCTTTATCCGGAGGTGTCACTCCTGTCTCGGCGGTCTTTGCCGACGATGAGATCATGTTGACGATCGCTCCGGGTGAACATGGTTCCACCTATGGCGGTAACCCGTTGGCTGCCCGTGTAGCGATAGCTGCCCTTGAGGTGGTGCGTGACGAGCATCTTTCGGAGAATGCTTTCGAAATGGGTATCCTTTTCCGCAGTGAAATGGAGAAGATCGACAATCCGATGATCCGCCAGGTGCGCGGAAAAGGACTTTTGAATGCTGTTGTCACTGAGCCGCGAGGTGGAAAAACGGCCTGGGATATTTGTCTGGCACTGAAAGAAAAAGGATTGATCGCCAAGCCAACGCACGACCATATCATCCGTTTCACTCCTCCGTTGGTCATTGACCGGGATCAGATGATGGAGGCTATTGGCATTATTAAAGATACGTTCGCTCAATTTTGATTGCCTATGAAGATAAATGTGATAGGAGTACCTCTCAATTTAGGGTGTGACCGCGAAGGTGTGGAGCGCGCTCCGAACCATCTGCGTGAACGGGGCCTGATGAGGATTATCCGTAAAAACGGACATCGGGCCTTCGATCTGGGTAATCTGTATGTCCCTTTGGTTTCGGAGGCGGATAAGTTTGCCAGAGGGCGGAGCTTGAAATATCTGGATGCGATTGTCGAAGTCAATAATAACCTGGCAGAGCTGGTCTACGACACGTTGCGCGGAGGGGCTTTCCCTTTGGTGATAGGCGGAGATCATTCGTTAGGGTTGGGCAGTGCGTCAGGGGTGGGAAAGAGCTTTGATGATTTCGGTATCATCTGGCTGGATGCGCATGGCGACATCAATACGAGCGAGACTTCTCCCAGCGGTAATATTCATGGGATGCCGCTTAGCGCCTTGATGGGGATGGGGAGCGAAGAATTAGTCAATATCTATGCGCCCGGCAATAAGGTGAACCCGCAGAATGTCTTCCTGGTCGGGACCCGGAGCCTGGATGAAGGGGAGCAGGCTTTGATCGAGCGTGAGCAGTTAAGCGTTTACACGATGGACATGATCCACCTGAAGGGTATCGGTTTTGTTGCCGAAGATATCAAACGGAAGCTAAAGGAACGGAAGATACGGAATGTCCATTTCAGCATAGACGTGGACAGTATCGATCCCCGCTTTGCACCCGGTACAGGGACACGCGTGTGCGAAGGGTTGATGCCGGACGAGTTCAAGGATTTCGTCGAACATATACTATCCACCAATCTGATCAAGTCGATGGATCTGGTCGAGCTGAATCCCGAACTGGATGTGAACGATCAGACAACCAATCTATGCTTGGATATAATCGATTATATAACAGCCCGTTTGTAAGCGGATTCTATTGTTGAGAATGGGACTTGGGGTTCCTCGTAGAAGAAACTGTCTTGAAACTCCAAGAGCCGTTCCTGAAGCGGCAAGCATATCCGAAACCGTTTCTTTAGAACGGATAACCGATTGCCAGATGGACGCCCATGCCGTCTTTGAAGTCCGGAATATTGTAATAGCCTTTCTTTCCCGTATCGTACGGTACGTGCAAACCGATTCCCCAATCCAGGCGGATAACGAGGAAGGTCAGGTCGTAGCGTAGTCCGATACCGGTTCCTAAAGCCAGGTCTTTCAGGAAACGGCCCCATTTCAACTGTCCGCCGGGGCGGCTTTTGTCGTAGCGTAGCAGCCAAACATTACCGGCATCGAGGAAAGTCGCTCCGTGCAGATCGCCCAAAATCGGGAAACGGTATTCCAGATTGGCTTCAAATTTGATGTCACCGGTCTGATCCAAATAGCCGTATTTTGAGTCGGTTGGGCGATAACTGCCCGGTCCGATGCTTCGGATCGTGAAAGCCCGGATACTGTTGGCACCGCCTATATAAAATTGTTCGCTGTAAGGTGTCGTGATCGAATTGCCGTAGCTATATGCGACTCCGGCCATCAGGCGTCCGACCAGGTGTTGCTTCTTTCCGAGATAATAGTTGTATCGTATTTCGCTCGTCAGTTTGGCAAACTGGGCGAAGCGGTTCCCTAACAGTTTCTTATCCCGTTTGTTAAAGCTCTTACCGGCGATGGCATAGGCACCGTCGAGAATAAGGCCCGCCTGTGTGATGGAAGACTGCCACCAGAGATGGTTCTTTTTGGTAGTGATGGGAGAATCGTCATACGTGTATGTATAGCCCATCGACGGGATGAACTGGTTCTCGAGGCTTCGCCCCAACGCCTTGTTGACATCTACAATGGAGTCGAATTCATGCGTCGTATGCTGCAACAGCGAGTAGGTCAGCTTGAACGGCGTCACCGAATGGTGGCTGGTCGCCGATGGCTGGAACTCGTACGAGGCGCTTCCGCCGAATGCCAGCATCTTGAAGAATTTGGCACGGTTCAACTGATCCGCATAGATACGGAAAGAGGTACTGGAAGGGTATTTCGTATCATGCTTTATCAAACTGGGGAAAAGTACCCGCGGGAAAGTCAGCGTACCGCTGATACCGAACTCCCAGCTATTGATCGCCGAGCTGCTGCCCGAAACCCGTTTGCCGGTCTGCCATTCGTAAGAACCGCGCATACTGACGCCGAATGTCTCCCCTCCTCCGAATATATTCCGTTTGGTAACGCTGAAAATGGCGCCCGGTCCTGTCTGGTCATTGCTCTTGGTAGTCACGTTCAGTTCCAGTTCTCCATCCAGAGGAAGGTCGTAAACGGTGTTGATCTGCAAGTTCAACGTATCGCAACGGCGGGCGGTATCTTTGGGGATATATTGCATTTCCGAATAACGGAAAATGCCGAGACGGGAGAAGCCGGTCTGGGTCTTTTCCTGCTGTTGCTGCGAATAGAGATCGCCGGGGCGGAATTTCAGCCGGTCGTACAGCACCTTCGGACGGACACGCAACTTCCCTTCGTAAAAGATGGTCATATCTTTATACCGGATGGAATCTGTCGGTGGCTCGTTGTTGTAGCCGTTCAGGAATACCGATATGTCGCCTATCTTCCAGGGGCGCAGTACGGTGCGTGGCAGCCCTGGCTTTGTGGAGATACGGAGCGCTACCTTTCCGGGATTCATGATCGTATCGGCCTGGTAGCTGATAAATTCGGGACGGAAATAGTAATACCCGTTGTTACGAAGCAGGGAAGAGATGCGCTGGCGTTCGGCTTCGAGTTGTACGACATTGAAATTATCTCCGTCGCGCAGAAGCCGGTCGCCGATGTTGCGCTGGACGAGTGTGTCGATGCGATGCCGTAGCCGGACGTAAGCAATGCTGTCGTATGTGTAGGCATTGTTCATCTCCACCTTGTAGCTGATCTTTGCCTTTTTGGGGTTCTTGGGGTCCGGTTCCACCTCGTAGGAAGTCGCTCCGTTGAAGTATCCATATTCGCGAAGCAGGTTATAGGCTACCTTTGTCCGGACTTCCGGATTGACCGTGTTGATGAAAACGGGTTTGGATGCCAGTTTATTGAATATCCATTTACCCACTTTTCCCTTTCTGTTCACGAATGCATTGTACATCCATAGTCCGAACGGCAAAGGGATACGGATAGACGAACTCCCTAGCAGGGCGTTATTGGGCGGATAGGCAAGAGCGGCCTCTATTTCCGTCAGCGCCTCTTCCCCTTCCTTGCTTTGTCCTCATTCGTCACTTCAATCTTCTTGATTCCCGTATATAAAACTTCCCCCTCCGGCAAATTCTTCGTTGTAGAGCAGGAAGCAAGCAGGAATAACGAAATATATGCAATATATTTGATGTGTTTCATTTTTTCTCTTCTGTTTGTTTGTCGTCCGTTACCGGTTTGGGCTTGTTTTTTTTAAAGATGAAGAGTTCACGGAGGTGAAGCATCTTTTTGCGCAGGACGATACCGGCACCGGTTTCTGTGATCTCGCCTTCCAGCAGACTCTCGTAGTTCTTGTCGTGGAAGAGCTTGATGTAGCGGGTTCCGCTGCCGTCGAGACGGTATTCGATCGAAACGTTGTCGATGAACTGCTGCGACTGTCCGGCGTTGACATCCTGTCCGGTCGAAACACGTCCGCCCAGTATGATACTGATCCGGTCGTTGTAGAACCGCTTGGCGAAGCGGAAGGAGAAGTCTGTCCGCTCCCCGCCCGATCCTGTGCCGTTCTGGTCGTACTGCTCCATGCCCAAAGTGATATCCACAGACTTCAAGGCGCTACCCGCGATATTGTTGATCTCGCTTTGCAGGAAGCTGTTCAGGGCAGCTCCCATATCGAGGCTCGGTTTCTTTCCGCCGCCGCCGACATCGCTCATGTTGAGGTACATCCCTGTGACAAGCATCGTAACGGCGATCTGCGAGCGTTGTCCTTCGCCCATCTTGTCCAGTTCCTGTTGCATGGATTGGTCTTCCGGTGCGGAGAGGATAAATTGCAGTTGCAGGTTCTCCAATGTCTGTTTGATCGCCACACCGACATTGAAGGTGACCAGACGTGAGCTGCCGTCGTCTTGTGTGACGGATGCCCGCATCCGTTCGGTTGCTGTCAGGTTCAGCATCGGGTCCATCGGGTTGCCGCTCCACTGGACGTAACTACCGTCCTGTATCGTGAACTCCTTGAGCGGAATAATCGGCATGGCATATTTTACCATGCCTCCCGAAAGTGTATAACGTCCGTTCAGGATCATTTCACCCTGTGTCGTATATTGGAATGACAAGTCGCCCCCTCCCTCCAGTTCCACACGGCTCGATTGGTCGGGGGTGATATCTGCGTTCAGACGGACGGCCTGGTCGATCCGGATCGTCATCAACATGTCCAGTCCGCCGATGGGCAGAGGTGCTTCCGGCCGGTGCCGGCGGGTCAGCAGCGTATCGGAGAAATCGGTAAAAGTCACAAGGTCTGCTAAGCGGTCTTGAGCCGTGAGCGGGGATTCCTGCATCACGTAAGTGACATTTGTCCCGCCCAACAGTTGTAAATCTCCTCGCATGATCAAGGCATCGAGCGGCCCCTTGACAGTCGAGTTGAGGTTGACAAGCAGCTTGCCGTACACCATGCTTTCCTTATTGCGTTTCACATTCAGCAGTTGCATGTCGTGGGCTGTCAGTTTCAAGTTTGCCGTCATTCGGGAAAGATTGTGAATGTCGATCGTTCCGTCGACTACGAACGGATTGATCCCCGATGCATAGATGTTGTATTTGTCGAAACTGATCAGATTATTCTTGATCTTGATATCCTGCTTGTCGAAACGGAAGGAAGAACCGACTGCCGTGACATATACCGCCGAGCTGTCCATCCGCACATACCCGTTGACGGCAGGGGCCGAGGTGGTTCCGGTTATCGCCAGTTCCCCTTGCAAGGCTCCCGTCAGTTTGGCCATCTTGTCCGGAATGAACGGGTTTACCATCTCCAATGGCAAGGCGGTGATGTTCATATTTCCGTCCAGATAATCCGTTTTTCCCATTTTGTAATAGGCATTGATCGCCGCAACCTCGTTACGGTCGCGGAAAAGGTGCATGTCGACCTGATGCTCCTTGTCGCTAAGTGGCAGGTAAACAGTGTTGAACATCAGTTCACCTACCCGTCCCCCTTCATAGAACAGGCTGTCGATATGAGCGTCCGCCACAACCATGAAGCTGCTGTCCGAAGGGGCATACTGCAAGTCGGCGCTAAGCATTCCTCGCATGGAAGGGAGGTCCGGGAATCCCTTCGTGATCGCATCTAGGTCTATCTGGCTTAGCTCGGCATGGATTTCTTCCATTCCTTCTTCTCCGGCAAGCGAGTGAATCCAGAGCGAAGCATTGTTTTCACCGGTCAGCCGGACATCGGCGGCAATATCCTTTATGTTGCGGTACAGGATATAATTATCGGTATTCAATTTAAATGTACGGAAAGTCAGTATAGGGTCTTCCGGGAAAAGATGCAGGCGCAATCCCTCTTTTTCCTTGTCGACACGAGCCCCTAACCGGATACCGGTTTTACCTTGGCCGTCGGTATATTTCAGTTTGGCATCGACAAAAGTGTTGCGGAGCTTTCCCAGCAAGCTGGCGGTGAAAGGTTGTTGTTTCCTGTATTTTGTCTTGATGACTTTCGTGTCGTACAACAAGCCGAGCGAATCCTGCCGGACAATGAGGCAGATCGTGTCGATCCGTGTTGTGTCCTGCATCAGGTTGAAGAGATCGGCATCGAGGAAGAAACCCTTTTCTGGTGAAGTGTTGGCTTCGATATTCAGGTTGTCGAAGGTAATATAATATTGTTGCAGGATGTTGTAGATCGGATTATCCTTACCGGCTGTGATTTTCAGGTCCATATCCGGGAGGAGCGGACGGAAAGATGGAATGTCGATCATCGAATCGCGTTCTAGCTGTTGGGTGAGACCTTCGTTTATTTTCGTGAACTTATCGGTCATCGTCTCGATATCCGCATTTCCGGTCAGGACGATTCCAAAGTCTCCGGCGTGGAAAGAGACGCGGGTAGTGTCTTTATCGCTGTGAGCGTGTAGAGTCAATGTTTTCGGGTGGAACTTACCGGTCGGATTTATCAGTTCCCAGTTACCGAGGGTAACGTCCACTTGGTTATTCTTTCCCATGTCTGTTTCCGCCTCTGCGAAAAGTTGGAAGGAGGTCGCCAGCGAATCGTTCATAAAGTGCATGCCGTATAGGTCCAGGTTTTGCACGTCGGCGATTAGCATCGCATTCACTTTCTTCTTGTGGAGGGTTGCATTGAGCGACATATCCATCTTCGCAAGCGGATAATGGCTGAGCAGGTCGAATTTCAACAAGTTCTTTTCCAGCGAACCGTCTAACCTTACGTCGGATACGGCGTATGCCCCATACTCGATATTCGTAATCTTCCCCTCTAATTTAGCCCAAGTGGAAACGTCGAACGGATCATATCCTTTCCCCTCGGCACGGAACGAGGCGGCCAGGTGGTAAAGGGAATCTTTGGGTAAGAAATCGGTTGGTTTCAGGCTGTCGATCTTCAGGTCTGCCAAGTAAGACGCTTGTACGGGGTTATAACGTGCAGTCAGTCCGACCTTGCCTTCGCCTTGCGTGAGCAAAAGGTCGGCGCGGTACTCTTGGTTTTGCAAAGTCGCTTCCCCTTTCAGTTTCATTACCGGAAGGTTATAGCGTGACCGTTCGGATTCCGGTAGCATGCTGAGCACAAAGTCAAGATTCCCGGTTTGGGCATTCAGCTGAAACTTACCCGAACGGCGGATACTGTCTGCCACGGCTCTCATTTCTCCTGTGATATTCAGATTGAAGATGCCAGGCAGTTCGCCTTTCAGCTGGCGCAGCCGTAAAGCAGCCAGGTTCCCTTCTATTCCGGCTGTCAGGCTGATTTCTTTTTGGGGATAGGCTTGTTTGAACTCCTTGGGGAGAGGACCGGCAAAGATAAATACATCTTCTTTTCCTACCGAGGCTGTCAGCAGGCTATGGAGCGTACCGCTCGGTGTATTGTCGAACGTATTCCAGGGAACGGTTGCCAGCAGGCGGATCTCTGAGTAAGGTGTTTTCAACAGAAGCCCCGGAACCTGTATCGTCGTGCTGTCACTGCTGATGTCTCCGGTCAGTGAACTGAGCGTCAAACCCGAGCGGTCATTAGCAGAAAATTTTTTGATCCGTGCACTGATGTCCCTGCCTCCGTACAAAAGCGAATCGATCCGGATATTCACATCGTTCAAGGCTATATGTGCCGGATCGAAACCCGGCGCCGGGTCACTATAGCTACCGTCGTAGCTCAGGGAAGAGCCGGACAGCAGAAACTGGGAAGCACTGTAGCGTGCCGATCCGAGGTCGACTATCCCGTCGGTTAATCCAGCCTTGTCGATATAAGTCGAAAGACGCAGCGAGTCGCCCGGTATCTGCATGGCAAACGCTACCCGATCCAGGTCGATTTGATCCAGCATCAATTTCCAGTTGACCGCCGTCGATGTCGTATCCTTGTTTGTTGTCGTGTCGTTCATCAGGAGAGTGATGGCTGTGTCCGAAAGGTCGATTTTGTTCAGCCGGGCGATCTCTTTTCCGAGGTCTATACGGTCTGCTTTAGCATAGAGCTTTCCTAAAGTACCTTTGATCTCCATTCCCTCGATCAGGTTGCCTGTATTAGCTTTCACGCCGCGCAGGTCGATCGCATCCACCAAGACTTCTTTTTTCAGCAGTGGCAGCGGACGGATGTTGACTTGGAAACTTTCGAGTGACAATAACGTGTCGGGAGGTGTTATGACTTTCACGTCCCGGATCGTCAGATTCAGCGGGAAGGAAAGACGTATCTGCCCGATCCTGATATTCATACCGGTTGTTTCACTGGCATATTCGGTGGCTAGCCGCACAGCGAAATTCTGGAAGGGAGGTATATATAAAAGAATTGAAATCAAGATGACCAATACCACCGGTATCAGGCATATGATCCCTATTCGCTTCATCCAACGTCTCATTTGTTCTTATTGTGTGTTTTCGTTATAATCATAACGGTTAAAGGACCTGTTTTGTTTGACATTCCATTAACAAAAATAGGGAATAAATTAAAAATAAAGAAGTAATATCGATAAAACGGTAATAATAACTGCTTAGAGCCGTTATATTAAGGCTGAACATAAAAAGATTAAACGATGATTGGAATATCGGACCTGGAATACCTTTGTGCGGAAGTACGGCAAATAGCCCGTAAAGCCGGTGCATTTCTGCGTGATGAACGGCAAAAGTTCGATCGGGAGCGGGTGGAGGAAAAGAGTGCACACAATTATGTCTCGTATGTGGATAAAGAATCCGAACGGCGTCTGGTCGAACAACTTTCGACATTGCTTCCCGAAGCAGGGTTTATTGCCGAAGAGGGTTCGGGAAGCCTGACGGACGAGAAGTATTGTTGGGTGATCGATCCGCTCGACGGAACCTCCAACTATATCCATGATATGGCTCCTTACAGTGTCAGTATTGCCTTGCGGGATAGGGAAGAACTGTTGTTGGGTGTTGTATATGAGGTCTGTCGCAATGAATGTTTTTATGCTTGGAAAGGAAGTAAGGCTTATCTGGACGGTAAAGAAATACGGGTAACGGATGTAGCTGTTTTGGATAAGGCTTTTGTTGCGCTTGGTTTCCCCTATGATTCCGACCACTATCGTCCGGTCGCCCAAAAGCTGGTGGACCGTTTGTATGGTTATGCCGGGGGGACGAGGCTGTTGGGATCTGCTGCGGCCGAGCTCTGTTACGTCGCCTGTGGGCGATTCGATGCTCGGATAGAAGGACATCTCGGCCCGTGGGATGTTGCGGCAGGCGGCTTGATCCTGATGCAGGCGGGTGGCAGGCTGTCAGACTTTGCCGGTGGCGACACTTGGCCTTCTGCCGAGCAGGTGATGGCGAGTAACGGGGTGATACATGATAAGATCCTCCGCTTGTTGTAGTATTGTTTTTATCAATGCCGTTATTTCTTTTTCCAGTCCTTTTTGAGGGCTTTCTTTCGGATTAGGATGATTGGGATAAATATGATAGCTATCCAAAAGAGGCTGATCAACATAAGAGTTAGAGATGAAAGGTTCTCTGGCATCAATGCTTTGTCGGCCTGTTTATCGGGTATTGCTTCGGAATGTATCTTTTGGGCGGATAGATGAAAAAAGTCCTACCTATTTTTAGGTATGAATGTAAAGGGCAGAATGATTTATTTGTCGGAAAGAATCGTGATGAGGAGCGATATCCCTGCTAACAAGCCCTCGAAACTAATCAATTCTGGTGAAAGAGGTTGTGCCGAAACAGTCTTGTTCCCGCACAACCTTTTTATTTAAATAGATACAGGCAGATTAGGAACGGATCAATCGTTTTCTATCACACGGATCATGTCGAAGTAGAATTCGCCGGCTACTTCTGCTCCCTTTTCTACAACTCCCGTCTTTGTATCGTAGATGTAGATGATGGCATTAGTGTCGGCTTCAGTGTTCACACCGAAATAAGCTTTCTCGTTGAAGACGACAGAACGCTGTGAGAAACGGCCGCCACTGTAAGCGAGTTCTTTTCCTTCATAGCTCAAACGTGTCCTTTCGCCTGTAGCAAGATCGATGATAGAATAATAATGGCTGTAACTGTCAATTGCTGTACCAGCAGCATCGTTGCGTGCATAAGCTAGAGCTTTGCCGTTTCCCAAATACTGGATGGTGAGCAATTTACCGTCTGCATTCGGATATCCTTCGTAAGTGGCGTCGAAATCGATTTCACCATTGTTGATACGCAACAGGTGTCCTTGTTCCAAATCGCCCTTTTCGGTGATTGCGGCGAGGTAGAGGTTACCGCTTTCATCATACATTACGCAGTCTTGCATCAATTCGCCGTAGGCACTTCCCGCCATTTCTCGGGCAAGCGAGTTGCGCTTGTTGCTTTCTACCGCCAGAGTGACAGGATCGAGCACTGCTGTATAAAAAGCAGTAGTGGTTTTGCCGCTCTTTCCTGAAAGACCGTTCTTCCCGTAATAGAAATAGAACAGTTTTCCCGTTTTTTCATTATAGGTAAGGATGCCCGATGTGGTGAATTTCTTTGTTTCTTCTCCTGTAACCTCTGATTCCGGTAGTAGGATGTCCAGTGTGCCTTCTGCCAGAATCGACATATTATCGGTGTTCAGCTTACTCCAGATGACCTTGCTTGCATCGCCGTTGGCAGCCATGACAACAAGCGTGTTGTCATCTATCCAGGCATGGGTGTAGGAGCGTACTTTGTATGTATTTGTCTTAAAGGGAGATGATGCACATTCTATTACTTTGTTATCTTTGATCTGATATTTTACGAAACGGTCGTTGCTTGAAGGGATCTGATAGTAATATTTCCCTTTCGAGATGCTTTCCATCGAGTAGTCTCCCAATTCGGTTCCTTCACCTTTAACAGTGATAGTCCCCATATCGGCTGTCAGTTTATTGACGCTGTTGACAACCGTCGTGTTCTTGCTGCTCATGCCGCCATGTTTTCCTACGGTCAGAAACAGGTCGAAATGATACTTGCTTTCGTCGAAGGCAGGTGCATCATTGGTTACAGTCACTTCACAAGTGGCAATGAATCCACCGTCGTCTGTTTTTACCTTGATTGTAGTCGAACCTTCGGAAATTGCTGTTACAATACCATTTTCTATTGTAGCGATATTCGTGTCCGAACTGCTCCAAGCGACAGTTGTAACAGCTGCATTTTCAGGAACGACAGTCGCAGTCAGTGTTCCTGTAGTTCCTGCTTTTAGTGTTAATGTGGTAGGAGTGATCGTGACACCGGTCACAGACACGTTTTTCAAATCATCGTCATCAGAACAAGCCGTGAAACCAACTGAGATCAGGGCTGTCATGAAGGTGAGTAATGCAAATTTGAACTTCTTCATTTTTTTCTTGTTTTTAAATATGAATGTTAATTGATAAATACTCTGAATTTTGCAAAGAATGCGCGTCCGGGTTTTTGCAGTTTATAGTTGTCATAAGCTGTTTCGTCGAGGAAATTAGAACATTCCAGTGAGATGTTGTAGCTGTCGTGTTTCCATGAATAGGTGATATTGGCATTGCAGATATGCTGTGAGGGTATACGGGCTTTAGTATCGCGGTTGCCATAGGCTTCCCACGTTAGGAAATACCAATGTACCCACTGGAATGTACAGCCTAAACGTAGCTTGTTGTCATGTAGTAGGAGGTTGTGGAACGTATAACTCGCCTCCGCGTTGCCGAATAGCCAGGGACGGTTGGGTACGTGGTTGTCGTATGTGGCGGATGGTTTGCCGTCTTCTTTGTATTTTTGTTGGTCACGGGCGTCTTGATAGCTGACGTTGGCCATGAGTTGTAATCGACCGTCCCAATCATAACGAATTTCCCCTTCTACGCCTTTGATATGGACGGCTGGATCATTGACAAACTGCATCATACCCTCTTTTTCAATGACGGAGGTTTGAATATAATTGTCCACATAACGTAGGAATCCGTTTGCCTCGTAATAGATAGTATGTCTGCCGGCAGGATGCCATGTGCCGAACAAGGCGAGATTGACGTTGTTGCTTTTTTCTGGTTTCAGCGCTACATTTGCATAAATGGTGGTTCCGTTGCCTAACAATTCACGGGCGATGGGCAAGCGTACGCTGTGTTCATAAGAAACCTTTACCGCTAATGGGTCGAAGAACATATAGCGCAGTCCGGTACCATATCCAAAGTAATTTTTGGTAGTAGAACCTTGCACTTTGTCCGATCCCGTCACGGTGGACTGGTCGGTCTGCCGGATATTCGGGTGATTCACATAATCTTTGGCAAAGAATATATTCTGCATTTTCCCATCAAAAAACGACTGGCTGTAGGTCAGTCCGATGATATGTTTGGTAACTGCATCGTTTGATGGTTCGAAGCTTTGGTCCAAATCATCATAGCGATCATTTCCGGTCCGGTTCATATGATAATTCAGGTTAAGACCGTGATGTCCGTCCAGTTGGTAATCCAAATTGACACGCACGATAGTCAGAGGGCGTTTGTAATGACGTATAGAAGGTTCATTACCTCTGATTTCGTTGCGTTGACTCACGATATAGCCTCCATCCCAATAATATTTCCGATAAGCTGTATCGATAGTAATGGAATGATCCCATGTATGTGACAAAGTTGCTTTCAATGTCATGCCTTCGGTCATGAAATTATATTTGTTATAACGAACCGATACGTTCCATGCATCCGAATTACGTTCAGCCATACCATAAACTTTGGTTTGTATGGATCCGGTCTGCAGTTCCTTGTCTGTTTTGGAGTAGGAAGCGGAAACGAAAAATTCGTCAGCCCAAAACTTACCTGTGATTCCAGCTTCTATCTGTGCCAATAGCGAAAAATAGCCGTCATGGAAACGTTTTGGGTTGCCGTAGATGAATTGATCACCTGTCTCATTGCGCATCTGCACGTCTTTCATCCGGTAGTCGTTTTTCGAATAGCTGATACCGATGGCAGGACGCACGACCAATCCGGTGTGCCGTTCCATAAACTGTGCGTTCAGGTTGGCACGATGTGTATGGAAGGAACCGATGCTATAAGAAGCGTCCATGAAGCTTTTCTTTTCTGCCTGGGTGATAATGTTGACAGCTCCGCCTAATGCATCCGTCCCCAATGAGGCTGGTACTACGCCTTTATAGATTTCCACTCGGTCAATCAGGTTGACGGGCAGATTGGTGAGCGTCACATAGCTCCCTTTGCTATCCAAGGGAACACCGTCTATGAAATAGCGGACGGAATTACCTGACAGCCCGTTGATCGAGAGGTCGAAATCGGAACCTACGCCTCCCTCTTCGCGTATTTTGACACCGCTTGTACGATTCACTAATTCATTCAGGCTATTAAGTGAATTAATGACAGGCTTAACGTCAAGAGCATTAACCGAAAGTGCGCTTTCTCTTACCTGTTGTGATTGTGTTTTCCCATACACCTCCACTGGACTTATGCTTACGGAACTTTCTTCCAGTTTGAAGTCGAGGGTTTTGTCGTGATGAAGGTCGAGTGAGGTTTTGATCGTTTGGTATCCTAAGGAGGAGACGACGAATGTGTGTTTGCCAGGGGATACTTGTAGGGAATAAAGCCCACTGTCATCTGTATAAGTGCCGGAGACCGTGTTTTCGACGGCGATCGTTACCAACGACAGGGGCGTACCTTGTTGATCGGTGACTTTTCCGGAGAGCGTAATTTTGTTTTGTGCCGTCAGACTTAGTTGCGACAGGCAGACAAGCAAAAGGAATACATGTACAAAGACTTTCATTTTAATCCTTGATATAGTGTTCATGACTTGCTTAAGGGAATACACACAAGGAGAAATGATATCTTTATGTAAGGGGATAAAGAATGACTTGACTCGATGTTTTGTAGCTTTATTTCCCGAAAGCTTTAAAACTATGTTTGTTTTGGCAGGTCTTCTGACTTGTTCCGTCTTTGAATGCCTTCCCATCCGGTGACGGACAGTGGCTTGTAGCGTATTCAAAGATTTGGAGAGGAACTTACAGCAGCGGGTCTGTTCAGGATTCGCACCTGATTCCCTTTTCATCACACCTCCCGTAGCGGTTGGGAGCCGTGAAACCAAAACTGTGGCAAAGGTATGAAAAAAGTCTGTCTGTACAAAAAACGGATTAAAAAACAAATTCATTATTTTTGGCGCCGGATTCGTTAGACTCCGTGAAAGAATAACAGAATGTGGAACGATTAAAAATGAAGTGACTATGTTGGAAAAAGGATTGAAACATATCAGCCGGACTGTCGTGCAGCCGGATAATTTCGCATTGACGATGGGATCGGGAGATTTGCCTGTATTGGCAACGCCGGCTTTGGTAGCATTGATGGAAAATGCGGCAATGTTGGCCGTAGCGGCTGAACTCCCCGAAGGGGCGACTACTGTCGGTGCTAAAATGGACATGACACATGTTCGTCCTTCCGGTGAAGGTGAGGAAGTGCATGCGGAAGCGACGCTGGTTGAGGTGGAAGGGCGAAAGTTGACCTTCTCGTTGGTTGCCAGGGATTCGGCAGATGTGATCGGCGAAGGCACGCATATCCGCTATATTGTCGACAGAGCGAAATTTTTGTTGAAACTGAAAGGCTAACCATCACTTCGATTGCTGCGAGAAAAGGAATATGAAGTTACCTATTTGTAGGTATTTACAGTCTGCTGAATAGTTATTTATGGTGATTTTATATTTCTTTTCCACCTTCTATCTTTGCCAATCATAATTGCTAATTTGCATAGACAACGAAACTAAAATCGAAGAAGGCTTCTCGTGAGAGAGGCCTTTTTTATTTGAATGTATTCTACCGATAACTCGATCCTGAAAATGACTATATGTAGGTAGTATGGAGGTCTGTTTTACCTGTAAATAGGGATTGGATATTATCGTTAAATTTGCGAACTTTGTCACCTAAATGGCTGTTATGTCTATAGTTCTCGATAAATGGAAGGATTAAGGAAATATTTAAGGATTGCGCTCCCATTACTTTTCATATCGTATTTGGGATGCCTGATAGCTTTTACCCACGTTCATATAGTGAACGGGGTGACGATCGTCCACTCCCATCCCTATCAGAAAAATGACGACGGGACTCCCAAGAAAGAACATAACTACGCCGAGTTTCAGTTGCTGCACCAACTTTCGACTATTCAAATCAGCGGTGCTGCTTTTGCACAAGTGCTGATTGCTGCGTTTCTTGCAACATTTTGTGTTTTATCCACCTGTCCGGTTTATCCGGATCACCTTCGTCCCGTCCTGGGGAAGGTTTCGCTTCGTGCGCCACCATTTGTCTTTTTTAATAATTAATGACGGTACAAAAATCTACTTGTCCCTGCATCTTGCGGCGAGACCGTAAAAGAACATGCCTTATCAACCAGATGTTTTTATGGCCGGCTTTTATGTGATCTCGCGTCTAACGTGGGAACAAGGCAGTTCTGTATACCTACCACTTCCTATATTATTAATTTTTAAAAGACATCTCAATGAACAAAATTTATATACTTTTCCTATGCCTTTGCTATGCCGTTTCGGCAATAATGGCAAACACCTATAAAAATGATAAAGAAGTGACGAGCCCTACGGATGCCAATATTTTTGGGCATGTCGTGGATAAGGCGACCGGTGAACATTTGCCGGGAATAACGATCATCCTGAAAGGAACGACGATCGGTTCCGTGACCGATGACTCCGGGCATTATATGTTAAAAAATCTCCCCGAAGGAGAGTTTACGATCGAAGTCTCTTTTGTCGGCTTCAAGACAGTTACGAAAAAAGTAACGACCGGAAAAGGAAAGACGCAGGAACTGAATTTCGAGCTTGAAGAAGATTTGATATCGCTCGAAGGAGTGGTCGTCTCTGCCAACCGCAACGAGACGAAACGCCGTCTGGCGCCTACCCTGGTGAAGGTACTCAGCCCGACCGTGTTCGAAAAGACCAACTCCACGACATTAGCACAAGGGCTGGTTTTCCAACCGGGCGTCCGGGTCGAAAACGATTGCCAGAACTGTGGTTACTCGCAAGTCCGCATCAACGGTATGGAAGGAAAATATACACAGATATTGATTGATTCCCGTCCTATCTTCTCCGCATTGGCTGGCGTGTACGGATTGGAACAAATTCCGGCCAATATGATCGAACGGGTCGAAGTGATACGGGGCGGAGGATCTGCTTTGTTCGGTTCGTCGGCTATCGCCGGAACAATCAATATCATAACGAAAGAGCCCATTCGCAATTCCGGTTCCTTTGGACATACGATCTCTAATCTGGACGGATCTGGAGCGTATGATAACAATACGACCCTCAACCTCTCGTGGGTATCGTCTGACAATAAGATGGGAGCTTATATCTATGGGCAAAACCGCTATCGTTCGGCCTGGGATTCGAATGGAGACGGCTTTTCCGAGCTTCCAAAGCTGAAAAATCAGACGATTGGTTTCAACGGCTTCTATAAGACCAGTGCCTACTCCAAATTGAATATTGAATATCATCATATGGAAGAATATCGTAGAGGCGGTAGTGGAATGAAACTTCCGCCGCATATCGCCGAAGACCCCGAGCTCAACGGAACAGGTGAGGCCGGGCTTGTCGAACAGTTACAACATTCGATTAATACGGGAAGCCTAAAGTTTAATCTTTTTACTCCGAACCAGAAACATAACCTCAGCTTCTATGCGTCCGGACAGCATATCCACCGTGACAGTTATTACAGCGCATATGGCCGGACGACGGATTTCACAGGAGTGATGGGAGCGCAGTATATCTACAGTTTTGACAAATGCCTCTTCATGCCTGCCGATCTGACGGGAGGTATCGAGTTCAGTCACGACGATCTGGACGATCGTGCCACCGACAAGCAGAAGTACCGGGAAGCGGCCCTGGCGGAAGATCCGACGGCTACCGGACAGCATTTGCAGGAACTGATCGAAAAATATACGCCGGCATCCTTGCATCAGATCATAAACGTATGGAGCGCCTATGCACAGAACGAGTGGAAAAATGATAAATGGAGCTTCCTTATCGGTGGGCGTGTCGATAAAAACAGCATTATGGATAAGGCTGTTTTCAGTCCACGTGCCAATGTGCGCTATAATCCGACAGCCGACGTCAATCTCCGGTTGAGCTATGCCGAAGGTTTCCGTGCCCCGCAGGCCTTTGACGAAGATTTGCATATCAGTAATGTCGGAGGTGCGCGCGTCTCGATCGTGCGGGATCCGAATCTGAAGGAAGAGCGTTCGCGGAGCGTGAACGGGTCTGTCGACTGGTATCATTATTTTGGAGATTTCCAGGTGAATATGTTACTGGAAGGATTCTATACGAAATTGAGTGACCCGTTTGTCTTGTCAGCCCCTGTAGAATCGGAAAATGGTTCGCTGGTGCAGACTCGCAGCAACGGTTCGGGGGCAAAGGTGTACGGTTCTACGCTGGAGGGAAAAATTGTCTGGAGGAATAAAGTACAGATACAGGCAGGTATAACGGTACAACGGAGTTTATATGACGAACCAGAGGAATGGAGCGCAGATAAGGAACATTTGACGGATGCGGAGCGGTATAGCGATAAAATTTTGCGTACTCCGAATCTGTACGGTTATTTCACTGCATCCTATACACCGGTAAAACCGTTTACAATAGCGTTTAACGGTAATTATACCGGGCGAATGTATGTACCTCATCTGATGTCTGAAGTGAATGGGACGGCGGATGTTTTGGTGAAGAGTCCGGATTTCTTTGAATTGGGAGTCAAGTTGAGCTATGATTTCAGGTTGACGGCAGCCATGACCTTGCAACTTAACCTGGGTATCCAGAACCTGTTCGATTCCTATCAGAATGACTTCGACAAAGGGGCAACCCGTGACTCCGGCTACATTTACGGTCCGGGAACTCCCCGCACCTACTATGCGGGGGCAAAGTTCAGTTTTTGATTTTCCTTTATGGACGCCTGTTCGTTATTTCATTTCCTTCTTATTTAAACTTTCGATTCAGGCGTCCATACGCGGGTTCTTTATGTTGTTGTAGATTGTAAAAGAATAGACGAAATTTTGGGAGAACTATGTCAAGATAAAAGAAAAATTGATCGTTAACAGTGTTTAACGAATAAGATGGGGTCATTTGGGGCGTTCTTTTGTCTTTTGGTAAAACAAACTCAAAGTGGAAGAACTGCGACATAGAAAAAATATAGACCAATTGTTACATGACAAATCTTTTATTCTTTGGTGTCTGTTTCCTACAGAGGAATCGGATAAACAATGGAAGGAGAATTATTTGTCACTTTATCCTGAAGAAGCGGAGACTTTGATGTTGGCTAGAGAGAAGGTTTGCCGACTTAAATTCAACCACGTACAACTTGCCTTTGCGGAAAAGACTGCATTGAAAAAAAGAATTCTGGATAATTACGAGAAACACCGTAAGCCTAAATATATTAGGTTAAGTTGGCTGTCTGCGGCTGCTTGCTTGTTGATATTCTGTTTTTTGGGATCTTTATACTTGCAGTATCAAGAAGTGTCGAATGTGGAATTGAGCACTTCGGTCTTAGCTGATGTCAAAGTGGATCCGGAACAAAAAGAAGTTGAACTTCATTTGTCAAAGGAAAAAATCCAGGTTACGGATAATTCTACAATTTCAGTCGATAAAAAGGGTAATGTACAAGTTGCTGAAATAGAAATAAAATCAATTGATCGAAAGCAACATTCTGAGCAGGAAAAAGAAGACGAACATCTGAACATGTTGAGTGTCCCAAATGGGCGACGATCTTCATTGATCTTGTCTGATGGGACAAAAGTATGGATTAATTCAGGAACGGTATTGCAGTTTCCTGAAACATTCGAGAAAGAGAAAAGAGTGCTCTATGTGAACGGGGAAATCTATATTGAAGTAGCCAAACATCCCCAATGGCCTTTTTATGTTAAAACGAATCAAATGGAAGTACAGGTTTTAGGTACTTCTTTCGGGATTACTGCGTATGATGACGAAATTTTCCAGACTGTCGTATTAAAAGAAGGAAGCGTCTTTGTTAAGAATAACCAGGGAAATGGACAGACAATTCAACCTAACCAATGTCTGATGGTTGAAAAAGAAGAAATGACCGTCAAGGACGTTGATGTTTATGATTATATCTCATGGATAGATGGTGTACTTCAATTTCATGAGAAAAGTTTGCAAAAGGTGTTGAACAGCTTATCACGCTATTATCGTGTCCGTTTTGACTGCCCTATGGAGATTGGGCAGATAAAGTGCTCGGGTAATTTGGTCTTGTTTGATGACATTGACCAAGTCTTGCAGACACTTCAACGGACTCTCTCTATTTCTTTTAGCCATCGGGATGAAGTAATAAAAATAGAATATGTTCATAAATAATAAAAAGCCTATGAGAAAACATACAAAGTGAAGTTTAATTGAAACCAAGTATTTGGTAATATGAATCATGTGATTTTTTTTAATAATTTATGCTATCATGAAATATCAAAAATTAAAAAGAAATTTGTACACAGCATGCGTAGTCGCAAATTTATTTTTGATTCCTAGTCCTGTACTTTGGGCTGAACAATCATATGCGCAGTCTACGCGTTTGTCATTGGAATTATCCAACGCAACGATCAGTGATGTTTTTGCATCTGTTGAGAAAAATAGTGAATATCGTTTCTTTTATTCTGACGCAGTTCGTGCGGAATTATACCGGAATGTCGATGTGAATATTAAGAATAAAACCATTGACCGAATCTTATCGGAAGTTTTGGATGGTACGAATCTGACGTATTTCCTTAACGACAGGCAGGTGATGATTATCAGGAAAGAGGAAAAAACGCAGCAAGAGAAAAAAATATCAATCAACGGAACTGTCAGAGATGCCCAACAGGAACCTTTGCCCGGAGTCAACGTATTGGTCAAAGGTACGACTATCGGTACGACGACGGATATCGATGGAAATTATTTTATCAGCGTTCCCGATAAGAATGCAGTGCTAGTCTTCAGTTATATCGGCTTTGAATCGCAAGAAGTGAAGGTTGGTGGACAAATCAATATCAATGTCAATATGTCAGAAGAGTCTAATAGCCTTGATGAAGTGGTGGTTGTCGGCTATGGCTCTCAGAAAAGAGCTTCTGTAGTCGGTTCTATCACGGCGATAGAGCCTGCTCAGTTACAACAAGGGACTACCCGTGCCGTGTCTAACAATCTGGCAGGACAATTGGCTGGTGTGATTGCCGTACAACGTAATGGTGAACCGGGATCTGATGGTTCGGATTTTTGGATTCGCGGTATCTCTTCTTTTAAGGGGACTGGTGTTTCGCCATTGGTGTTGGTCGATGGGATTGAGCGCACGCTGGATGACTTGTCGGCTGCCGAAATCGAATCGTTTTCCGTACTAAAGGATGCAGCGGCTAGTGCTGTATATGGCGTACGAGGTGCAAACGGTGTCATCCTTGTGAAAACGAAGAGAGGTCAATTGGGGAAACCGAAAGTCAATTTCCATTTGGAACAAGGTTTTACCAAGCCGACACAGTTGCCTGATTATATCGGTTCGGTAGATTATCTTTCCTTGATGGATGAATTGTATATGGATGCCGGTAATCCGAATCCGCTTTATGGAGAGGAAATGATCAACAACTACCGTAATAATGTAGATCCGGAGTTATATCCGAATGTCAATTGGTTGGATGCCGTATCGAAAGACATGGCTTCCAATACGCGTGGAGATTTGACTATTACCGGTGGTAGCGATATCCTTCGTTATGCGTTGGTCGCATCGTATTATGGTGAACGAGGCATCTTTGTTCGGGATGAAAGTAAGGATTGGGATTCGTCTACACGCTTGAACAAATATAATATTCGTTCGAATGTGGATATCAATGTGACGAAGACGACTGTTGTGGGCATTAGTATCGGTGGTTACCTGCAAGAACAGAACGGTATGGCTGTCAGTGGACAGGATGTTTGGAATCATGCATTTGAAACGCCTCCATTCGTTCATCCGATCCAATATTCAGAGGGACGTGATGTACGTGTCCGGGAACGAACTAATCCATGGGCAGAAGCAACACAACATGGTTATCAGACAACATCCAGTTCCAAAGTTGAATCATTGTTCTCGGTTGAACAAGATCTGAAATTTATTACTCCCGGTTTGAAATTCAAAGGTCTGTTTTCTTTTGACCGCTATTCGAAGTCGTGGGTGAAACGGCATCGCACACCAACCTACTACAATCCGGCTACGGGCCGTGATGAGGAGGGTAACTTACTGCTGAGTGTCGGAACGGACGGACAGGAGTTCCTCGATACGGAAAACAAAGGCGAATGGGGTAATAAGGCTACTTACTTGGAAGGAAATATCACGTACGATCGTACGTTTGATGGGAAACATGCCGTCAACGCCATGTTTCTTTATAACCAACGCGACTATCAGGACGGCAATGTCGTCCCTTTCCGCCGCATGGGTATCGCCGGACGTGCTTCCTATACGTATGACAATCGCTACATTGCCGAATTTAACTTTGGATATAACGGCTCCGAAAACTTCACGAAAGGGAACCGCTTTGGTTTCTTCCCCTCTGTGGCTGTCGGCTATATGCTCTCAGAGGAAAAATTCATGGAGAAATACAAAGATACTTTTTCTAAGATCAAATTCCGTGCTTCTTGGGGGTTGACCGGTAATGACCAGTTGGATGGCCGTCGTTTTGCCTTTTTGCCGACCATTGATACGAATGGCAGTTATAAATGGGGAGTCAACAACGATTATAACCGTGCTTCCCGTTTTGAAGGAGAATTTGGGGTGATGAATCTGACTTGGGAAACGGTTGAGAAACTGAATGTCGGAACCGAAATAGGTTTATGGAATGCCTTGGATTTGCAAGTGGACTGGTTTAAAGAGCAGCGTCGGGACATCTTTATGCAGCGTAACAACATTCCGTCGGCAGCCGGATTCCGTAAAACGCCGTGGGCAAACTATGGTAAGGTGGATAATATCGGTGTGGATTTGTCGCTGACTTACAACCAACAGATTACAAAAGATTTGCATATCGGTTTTAGAGGTACGTTTACATATGCTCACAATACGATTGTCGAAATGGATGAAGCGCTCGGTGTTATGGGAACGAACCGCCAGCGGACGGGACATTCTGTGAACGAACTGTTCGGGTTAGTGGCAGACGGGCTCTTTACGGAAGATGATTTTGTTACTAATGATAAAGGGGATCTGGTGTTGAAAGAAGGTATTCCGTCGCATACGTTTAACAGTGTGCGTCCTGGTGATATTAAATATGTGGATATTGACGGTGACGGATCGATCACAAATAAGGATGAGGTTGCCATGGGAGGAACGGTCAATCCGGAAATTGTTTATGGTTTCGGGGCGACAGCTCGTTACAAGCAGGTCGATTTCAATGTCTTTTTCCAAGGAAACGGTAAGACTCATCGTTTCATCGGTGGTGTGGCTTCGAACTTCTTGCCCGGATCTTCACAAGGTGCAATGGGCAATGTCTTGACTAACTACAATGACCGCTGGACTCCGGAAAATCCGAGCGAAGATGTTTTCTATCCGCGCCTAAGCTATGGGGCGAATACGAACAACAGCCAGAATTCGACTTGGTGGCTGCGTAATATGAGCATGCTGCGTATGAAGGATATAGAAGTCGGATATACGTTGCCCAAACGTTGGATGAGTCGGATCGGATTGGAAAATATCCGCCTGTATGCTAAAGGGTCAAATTTATTGACATTCTCGGCTTTTGATCTCTGGGACCCGGAACTTGATACGCAGAACGGTGCGAAATACCCGATTATGAAATCTGTCTCATTCGGTATTGATGTTAATTTCTAATTTGAGTTTAAGTTTATAAAAATAGAATCATGAAACTGTTTAAATACATAACGATAGCTTTTTCAAGTCTTTTTATGTGTGGTTGTTCGGACTATTTGGATAATGCTCCGGATGATACGTTGACAATGGAAATGGTCTTCAATGATAGAACTCGTACAGAGGATTGGTTATCAGGTGTATATAATCGTATTCCAGATAATTATTGGGATTTGTTGAAGTTGGGGGTACCGCCGTGCTTTACGATGAAATCGTAGATCAGCTTATCCA
>OLVZ01001106.1_pt1 | contig 24117 bp, 26 predicted proteins | sample 1673341 | NCBI WGS metagenome assembly OLVZ01 (sample SAMEA3178944, study PRJEB25190) | human gut metagenome | biome: human gut; feature: human-associated habitat; material: faeces | place: Austria | collected 2013 | reverse complement strand
TCCCGCGATGTTTTTCGGCTTTGCGTAGCGAAATGGAGGTTTTTCAAACCTCCAAGCAAAACTCGGGGAGATGGCGTCAGCCATCTCTTTGCCAACTCAGCGCTTTGTCAAAGGATATCATCCCGTTGGTCTTGCGGATTTCTTCGATGCACTGTCCTCGCAGGCGTGATAAATCCTGCTGGTCTACGCTGCAGACAGCGGCGAGGATATTCTCCGTCACCGCCTGCTCCACTGCCATTTTGAACAACAGCCGGCCCATGCGGTTGGAGCTCTCGTCCACAATGCCCTTCACTGTGGAGGGGATCACCTGGGCCAGGTAGTCCTGGGCATGGTTGCAAGTGAGGTAGCCAATGTAGAACTGTAAAGCCTTTTCCATAAACTCGCTGCGGCTGGCACAGTTGTCGCTTTTGTAGAGGGAATCTACCTCCTATGGAGAGGAGAAAACCCGTTTCGTCAATGGTGTAAATCTTTTGCAAGTCCGCCTTGGATTCCAGCAGCCGGGGCTTGATGGTGTCGCCCAAACCGTCCTCGGCAGTTTGATAGAGGACGGTAAGGGGTTCCTTATTTTCCCCGCCGGGGAGGGCCAGTCCCCGGCTGCAGGCCGCTGCAATCCACAGGGCCAAGGTGGTCTTGCCCTCGGCTGGGTCGCCGTGAATGATGGACAGTTTTCCTAAGGGAATGTACGGGTACCAGAGCCAGCGCACCGGCTCCACCACAACGTCCTCCAGGGAGATGAGCTTCAATTCGGGTTGTTTTTTTGGCAAATTGCTTCCACGTTCGAATAGGTGGAGTGGACCCGCCCTGAGAGAGAAGCCTCTCCAGCTCTTGGCGGGTTTCTTTGCCCATGGCAGGGCACAACCGCCGGAACTCCTCGTCCACCTTCAAGTCAAGTCTCTTTGCTTCCATGATACCTCCTGCGAGCCATTGTCTGTATCTGTTTGAGAGAGAAATAGGCCACTCTGTTTTCCGCGTCCACTTCCCCGGACAGGCGGTAGTTGTAAGCGGGGTTCATGCCCTCCAGGAGAGGAGAAAGGCTTTCCAAGAGGATAGAGCTATACAACTCTGTGGACTGCGCGCTACGGAGTCTATCCGGATTGATCCGCAGACGGTTGGCCGTGCCGCCCCGCAAGGGCTGGTCGGAACCCAGAACCGCCATGTAGGATTTCTCAGGGTTTACCAAGAATTGCACATAGGCAGGATAGCGAAGCTGTTTTAAGGTCTCCCGGTGGATGCGGATCCTTTTTCGCAAGGGGTCAATGGTGATTTCCACCGTTTTAGCAGTTTGGTCTGTCACGGCTGCCGCACCTCCTGTTGGGTTTCCGCGGGAGCTTGACTTTCCGCCAAACCGTAGATGGCGTACCCATCCAGCAAATCCACCCGCAGGGACTTTTGATGTTCAGAATAGGGTAATCCAAACTGATTTTTCCATTCTGTCGGAAACAGGGGAGAGCGGGAGGTTTTGGGTTTCTCCCCATCTTTTCCCACCCGCTGATAGATTTCCGTAGCGGTCATGTCAAATACCAGCAGCCGTTCTCCCGCGGCCTGCACCACCTTTCCCAACAACCGGTAGCGGTGGGCGGGGTTCCATTCCATCAGCTCAAACACCTTGGCGAAGAACAGGCGGCAGGTGGCCTGTTTCGGCTTTTTTGATTTCTGCGTCCGCCAAGGAAAGGCGTCCCGGTCTTCCTCCCTGCAAGGGCGCAGTACCAGGAGTTTCCGCTCCCGGTTGATGAGCACCTGCACAAAGTCCGTGGTGGGAAAGCGCCGCAGGCAGGCTGCGTTCCCATAGAATTTATAATTGTTAAAGGTGATGGCTGGCTCGTTTACATGGGCGAAAAATTCCTGCCGTACCACTTGGTACCCCTCGTAGTTGAAAGAATGTGCCAGCCGGATTACATCGTCCGGTTGTTCTGCCGTGTTAACATGATATTCCATCTATAAGCTCCTTTCCCATGGCATCACCCAACATAGAGCGGATATATCTCTCCATCTCCTCCCGGTTGGTGGTGCGAAGTGTTTCCCTGGTTTCCAGCAGGTGACCAGGTTCTTTCATGTTCCAGCTCTCTTTCTCCGTCGGTTCCTCTGGAACAAAGGCCTCCCCAAAGGAGGAAACCCACTCGGCAGGGATGCCCCGGATTTGCTTTCCGGACCGCAGGAGCGGTTCCCATCCGTCAGCTGTGCCGGCCTCCATAACGCGGGGCGTAAAGTACGCTTCGCCATCCCTGGCACGGAAAATGTAGGCCGTCTCCCCCTCCCAATGGTACCCCATTCCGGAGACACGGTACTTAAGGGTTTTATTCCATCCCAACAGCGTGAAGAGCGTGGAAAAATACGCAGCGGCCCCCATCTCCCGGGGATGGTAAGCCCCGTTGGAGAGAGCCGAACAAATCACTGCGTTCCTGCTAGTGGGAGGGGCTGTGCGCAAGGCCAGCAGTTTCCGCAGGGGATCCACCAACAGTCCACCTTGTTGCGCTCCCCCAAATCCCGCACACATAGGGCGCTCAGCCGCACCTTATTCCGCTGGAAAACCATGGATGCCTGCTGCACGTCTGAAAACAGCTGGGAGCGCGTCCGCTCGAAGCCATCCCATGGCGAGAGGACTGCCCCCTTCTCCTCTTCTCCTGCGTGGACAGCGGCGGAAGCTTGCAGGTAATCCTCTGGCCGAAATCCAGCCCAGCGGGGATGCAGCACCACAAAACCCCGCAGCAGCCCTTGGTCCACCACCCGAAGCTCTGGGAGAAAGGATTTATTGCCATATTTGGAGTTATCCAGCAGATGCTGTGCGGCGATATAATCCTCCCGGGAAACGATGGCTTCGTGATGGTTCCGATAGAGGCTTTGGGGACGGTCCCCTTTATTCTTTTTTGCTTTGTGTGTGAGATAGTTGGGGGTGAATGTCTTTCGGGTGAGTACGTCCCCGCAGTGGCGCTCGTTGCGCAGCACCTGTACCACCGCGTTGGACGTCCACCGGAGATTGCCTAAATATGTTTTCCTTCCCTGGCGTGTGAGGATTTCCGCAATCTCGCTGGTGGAGTAGCCATAGAGATACAGGTAAAAAATCAGTTTTACCGTGGGGGCTTCTTTGGGGTTGACCACCAGATTCCCTTCGCTGTCGTGGGAATACCCCAGCAGTGACAATATTAGTCTATGACCGTGTAGTAGCTGCTTTCCCGGAAACGGAGACCATTGTCGCGGACTCCGCCTACAAAACCCCGCACATCTGCAAGAAGGTATTTGAAGATGGCCGTGTTTTATCCACAGCCTATAAGCGTCCGCAGACCCTGAAGGGCGGGCACCAGTGGTGGAAGTATGTGTATGACGAGCATTATGACTGTGTGCTCTGCCCGGAATACCAGGTGCTGACATACCGGACTACCAACCGGGACGGATACCGGGAGTACCGAAGCGACCCGAAGATCTGTGCCAGCTGTCCCACCCGACATCTGTGCACCCATTCCAAAGATTGTGTAAAAACAGTACAGCGGCATATCTGGAAGGATTATGAAGAATTGGCCGACGACGCCCGCTACACCCCAAAGTACAAGGAACTGTACAAGCGGCGCAAGGAGACCATTGAACGGGTCTTTGCCGACGCCAAGGAAAAACACGCCATGCGCTATACTCAATACAGAGGCTTGACCCAGGTTGCAAACTGGGTGAAGCTTAAATTTGCTGCCATGAATCTGAAAAAGCTGGCCAGATGGCTGTGGAAGGACACTGTTTCTTCCTTTGCCTTCCTCTTGATCTTGCCAATATATGCGAAAAAACCGGTTCACGCTTGATGCATGTCCCGGTTTCTCGACAGGCTGAACCGAGAGCCAAGAACTTGACTCCCGGTCAAAAACGAGAAAATATTTACCGGAAACGCCGCCGCAGCCCTGCGTGGATGCAATGGGCTACCTCTTGAAGTAGTGACAGCTCCCATTCCTCACAGTTGTGAAAAAAGAGGAGGGCTCTCCGGGAGGCCTCCCAGGGGATGTGGGGCAACTGATCGGCCAGCAAATAGTCGGCGGATACCTGTAGCGCATTTGCGATGCGGATCAATGTCTCCAGGCTGGCCCCTCTCTTTCCGGTCTCTATGGTGCTGATGGCAGATGGGGATTTGCCAATGGCTTCGGCCAGCTGTTCTTGGGAAAGACCCGCCTCCCTCCTGGCGGATTGAATGCGTTTTCCCAGTTTTTTGTAGTTGATTTCCATAAACAAAACCTCCAATTGTAAAATTGTAGGTTCATTATAGAGGGCGGGGATTTCTGGAACACGAGATAGACACGATTGCGAATTCGAGGACAAGGGAAGATTGCAGTTTGCCAACTCAAGTTGGCAACTAGTTGGCAAACCCTGCAATACAGTTGTCAAACTGAGCATAATGGTTGGCAAGCTGGTAACAGAAAATATCTTTCAGACAGGTGAGTCTCGTATAAATCTCGTTATTAAAACGCCGTTTTTGAAAAAATTTTTCAAAAACCTCAATTTTAACTTGCATATTTTAGGGTTTCCGAGTATCCTAATAGTGGAGAAGGAGGGAGGAACCCATGTTACTGCAGTTCAAGGTAAAGAATTTTCAATCCATCAAGGAAGAGGCTATTTTGAGCATGGTTCCCTCTTCTGATAAATCTCACCCAGAGAATCTTGCCCATATGGGAAAAAGAGACGCACTTAAATCAGCTGCCATTTACGGCGCAAATGCCGCAGGCAAAAGTGCGGTGATCCGGGCCTTTGTTGCGGCTATTATGGCGGTGCGCACCTCGGACACTAGAAATATCACGCAGAAGATCCCTGGAATGGTTCCGTTCAAATTCGCCGAGGAAACTGTGAAGGGCCCCTGCTCTTTCGAGTTCTACTTTGTTACCCAGAATGGGGTTCCCTACCGCTATGGGTTTACAGCCGATGCGGACCACGTCCATGAGGAGTATCTGTATTACTATGCCAGTGCCCGTCCCTCCCGTGTTTTCGAGCGGACAGGGGAGAAATTCATGTATAATCAAACGGACGAGGGCGCTTTTTCAAAATACGAGGAAAAGAATACGCCGAACAAGCTTTTCCTGGCTACAGCTACCAACTGGGGGAACACGAAGACTGCCCCAGCATACCAGTGGTTGGCTAACGCCATTGATGTCTACAATCCCGAATTGGCCATGCAGCCCACCGCACTGCAAGCCTTTGAGCAGGATGAGCAGGGAGAGTTAAAGCAGTTCACTCTTTCCCTGCTTCGACAGGCAGATATCAACATTGATGATATCCAAGTGGATATTACCCCTTTAGGGAACCAGACAAAAGAGATCGTCTTTACAGACCCAGCGGGAAATCCTGTTCCACAAGGGCAAGTAAAAGCAGTTCGCATTCATGCGGGACATCATGTGCAATCCGAAAGTGGCAAGGAGGCACAATTCTTTCTAGACCTCAATGAGGAATCCCTGGGAACCAAGCAGCTTTTTTGGCTTTCTCCCATTCTGAAAGAGGTCTTTGGGAAAGGAAAAACCATGGTCATCGATGAACTGGACCGAAGTCTACACCCGTTTTTGGTACAATTTCTGGTAGAGCTATTCCACACGCCGGAAATTAACCAAACCAATGCACAGTTAATTTTTACCACCCACGACACCACGCTTCTCTCTCTCGATACGTTCCGCCGGGATCAGATTTATTTTGTGGAGAAAGACCCTCATACTGCAGCCACGGAACTCTACTCTTTAGATGAATTCTCCGTGCGAAAAAACGAGAATATCGAGAAAGGGTACTTGCTTGGCCGGTATGGAGCCATTCCCTATCTGCGTCCGGAAGGAGGGCTCTGAGATGGCCAAAGGAAGTGAGCGGCATTTTCGGGATAAGAGCCGCGGGAAACCGCAGAGAAAGAGAAAACCGGTGGTGCTTCTCATTGCAGAAGGCCAGAATAAGACCGAAAAACTGTACTTCCAGCATTTCAGCACTCCTGAAAGCAAATATGCGGTGAAGGTAGTGTCCAGAGGGGAAACCGACCCCCAGGGGATGTTGGACACCTTGAAACGCGAGTGCTTGAAAGACGACGTTTCTGCTGGGGACGATATCGCCGGCATCATCTTGGATCTTGACTGCAATGAAAGTAGAACTAAGCAGGTATATGACCTCTTGCAAGTTGAGGAAAATTGCCAATACAAGGTATTTGCTTCCAACCCTTGCTTTGAGGTTTGGTTTGTGGCCCATTTTCATGCGTTACGTGGCACATACTCGGGGTCTGGCCAGGTGCTGGAGGATTTGAAACGCCAACTCCCCGACTATGACAAGGGCCGGGATTGCTATCGGAAACTGAAAGATCACACGCAGGAAGCCATTGAGAGATGCAAGGCGAAAGAAAGGCAGTATAAAGATCGCAACTGGCCCTCTGTGGATTGCAACCCTCGCACCGATGTGGCAAGCCTTGTAGAGACGCTGGCAGGCAGGAAAGAATAAAATGGATACTGAGTTGGAAATTCAGCGCTTACTGAGCAGAGTACAAGAATTAGAACGGGAAAATGCGATTCTTCGTAAACAGCTAGCTGCGCTCAAGTCGTGTGATTCTTTGCAAAAAGGGATAGCATCTGCCCACCACGCTGCTGCAACATTCGTCAATTCAAAAGAGCCCTGTGTACAAAACGCGGCCCAAAAGAATCAAAATCATTCATCAGAGCCATCTCTCCAAGCGGCATCTGCGCCAGTTACCCGTACCAGCTCTCCTACCGAAAAAATCCGCCTGTACCGCTCCTTGTTTCGAGGCCGTACTGACGCTTACGCTCGGCGCTGGTACAGTGAAAAGACGCAGAAAAGTGGGTACAGCCCAGTCTGTTCCAACGAATGGAAGCCTGGTGTATGTGAGAAAGGGCGGGTTTCATGCGCCAAGTGTTCGAATCGCCAGCTGAGCCCGCTGGACGATGGGGCAATCTATCGCCATTTGGCTGGACGAAACGCTCAGGAACGGGATGTGATTGGTCTTTACCCGATGCTGCCTGATGAGACCTGCTTCCTGCTCGTACTGGATTTTGATGACGCTGACTGGCAAGCCTGCGCTACTGCTGTGGCGCAAGTCTGTCGCACCCATACGGTGCCGTTCGCACTGGAACGTTCCCGCTCTGGTCAGGGAGCACATTTATGGCTGTTTTTTGCCGAGGCAATCCCATGTACCCATGCCCGGCGTTTGGGCGACATACTGCTGACCGCTGCCATGGCTGCCTGTCCGGCGCTCACCTTTGCTGCATACGACCGGATGTTTCCCAATCAGGACACACTGCCTGCAGGCGGCTTTGGTAATCTGATTGCCCTGCCGCTGCAGGGTAAGGCCCGGCAACGGGGGAACAGCGTTTTTGTGGATGAATCGTTCACCCCATATCCGGATCAATGGATGTTCCTTTCTTCGGTGCGGACATTGCTGCCCACCCAGGTTGATACTCTGCTGGAAACTCTATGTCCCGCTGGGCGAGTACTGGGCGATCTAGCGGATGAAGTGGGCGTGGAGGTCAGCACTGCTGACGTTGCCCAAACTTCAATGGAAAGCTGTGCACCATGGAAACCAAAACCCGTGCAATCCCTGGCAGCGCAAGATTTTTTATACCAGCCGCTTTCCATCGTGCGTGCCGATGGCCTGTATATCCAAAAGAGACATCTTACGCCAGTAGCCCGAAACCAACTGATCCGCCTGGCTGCCTTCCGCAACCCTGACTTTTATAAAAAGCAAGCAATGCACTTTTCCACCCACAACATCCCGCGCATCATTTCCACCGCAGAAGAAAAAGATGATTTCCTGGTGCTGCCGCGCGGATGTGAGGAGGCGCTTTGCTCCCTACTTCACGGTGCTGGGGCCACTTATACCGTTCAGGACGAATCCTGCCCTGGGCGCCCTCTTCATATTGCCTTTACTGGCACATTGCGTCCCGACCAGCAGCCCGCAGCCAGTGCCTTGCTGGCACACCATAACGGGGTACTCAGTGCCACCACCGCATTCGGCAAGACTGTGATTGCTGCTTGGCTGATTGCGCAACGAAAAGTCAATACGTTGATTTTGGTACACACCCAGACACTGCTGAACCAATGGCAGGCAGCGCTCACCCAATTTTTGTGCATTGACGAATCGTTGCCACCACAGCCCAAACAACACGGTCGCCGGCGGAAGCTCAGCTTGATTGGGCAGATTGGCGGAGGAAAGAATACGGCGGCCGGTTATGTGGATATCGCAATGCTTCAGTCGTTGGTCTGTGACGGCGAGGTAAAACCTTTTATCAAGGAATACGGCCTGGTCATTGTGGATGAGTGTCACCACGTCTCGGCTGCTGGATTTGAGCAGGTGCTTCGGGCTGTGTGTGCACGATATGTATATGGCTTGACGGCCACTCCGACACGGGCAGATGGGCATGAACCGATTATCACGATGCAGTGCGGGCCAATCCGTTACCAGGTCAGCGCTGCCGAACAAGCCGCGCGCCAGGGCTTTGCACGGATTGTGGTACCGCGTTTTACTAGGTTTGCCATGCCACTGACTACTGAAAAAATGACTTATGCCACAATCTGCGAAGCCTTGATTCGGGATACCCTACGTAATAAACTAATTGTACAGGATACCGCTGACCTGTTGGCCCAGGGGCACACGCCACTGGTGTTGACCGAACGGTTGGAACACGCCAAAATCTTGGCAGTAGCACTACGCCCACACTGTTCGCACGTGTTTCTGCTCTCCGGTCAGGGAATTGCCAAAGAAAAGCGTGCGTTACTAACTAAACTAGCAGCCATACCCAATGACGAGCCGCTTGCCGTGGTTGCGATTGGCAAATACGCCGGTGAGGGGTTCGACCTGCCGCGGCTGGATGTGCTACTCTTAACAATGCCGGTTGTTTGGAAGGGTACTCTGACCCAGTACACCGGCCGCCTACACCGCGCCACACCTGGAAAGCGAGAGGTTTTGCTGTATGATTATGTAGACTTCCGTGTCCCAATGCTGGAACAGCAGTACCGTAAACGGCTGCGCAGCTACGCTGCATTGGCGTATACAGTACGTGGAACGATAGGCGACAGCAATCCAAACACTCTTCAACCCTCGCAAACTGAATCATCAGCTTTTATTGAATTATCCGATTTCTCACGTCTTCTTGCACAAGATCTGGACGCAACTTCTAAAGAGGCACTGTTTTGTGTGCCTTCGCTTTCGGCTCAATCTGTGCATCGGATGACCCCAATCTTGCAACGTTTACAGCATCGAGGCGTGAACGTACAGGTATATCTGCCGCAGCCTGCTCTGTTTCGGTCGGAAATTCAGCCTAAAATTACCGCCAACGTCACCATACTGCAGCAAGCGGGCATCTCGGTAGTATTTTCTCAAAACCATCTCTCCAATTTTTGTGTGCTCGACCAACATCTGGTCTGGTATGGTGGACTAAACCCCTTGGGGCGGATGCCCGCAGAGGAGAGCAACCTGCGCATAGTTTCACCCGAGATCTCGGCGGAGCTAGTGGACTTTTTGAGCAGGATCCTACCGAAATTGTGACCCTTGACACAAGTTATCCATAGCCAAACCGACCGATCAGATTTTGTTTCTGGCTATCCTGTATATCCGTCAAGGGTTGCGGTACTTTGCTATCAACCGATGATTAGAAAAAGTCACTTTTGCAAAGATTCTGTTGTGTTTATCTGCAAGTTACATCGTAGTAGAAGGAACAGAACCAAATACGCCTCTCTGTGACGCGCACCACATCGGGTCATTTCATTTTAGTGGTGAATTCGGGCCGGAGGGGAGAGTACCGCGCAACCACCTCTGTCTCAAAGAAAAAACTTCCCAGTTGACATATCCCTTTAGGTTGCGTATAATAATAATGTAAGGTGAGCAACGGCATGTGTTCACCCGAAGCGCTGAAGTAAGGGAGTGTGCCGGTGGCATTGCCTTATGGAGCTTTCGGGAGGGGTTGTGCAGCGAAACCTCAAGCCGGCGTAGGCGCAAAGCCGAAAGAAAATGCTCCGAAAGACCCCGCTTGTGCGGGGTCTTTCGTTTGTAGGGGGAGGATAAGCTGCGGTGGACTCTTTGCAAAAGTGTGCGAAAGCATTTGACCAGTTGACCCGGTATCAATATCACTTTGTGATTGGCCGTAAGGGACAGACTTTGAAATTCACAGTATCTTTGACCCCTCGGACTTTCACCATCTGGCTGGCCTTCATAAGCTAAAAGACAATGTCCGCTTGCAAACTGGACAGCGATCCACTATTTTTCGAGATGTTCTCGATGGCAAGTATCCTTTCGAACAAATAAAGCACAGTGCTTACTTCAGGGAGATGGAGCAGCGGCTGACTCCCCTTGCCCATTTGGAGGAGTTTTTGGACAGCAACGAGATCATTTTTCGCTATAATGAAAAAGCAAATAGATTCTCCGCCATTCAAGCGGATTATCTTCTTTTGAATGATGTGAAAGAGATACCTGTATATGTTTTTCTGGCGCAACGCACGGGGCAGGAGACGTATGTCTGTCGGACTCTCTTTCCCAAAACCGGTAAAGACTATACCGTGGGCCAGCCAAAGTACACGTTGCTTCAAAAGGAAAAGTGCAATCTGATAACGGGAGAAACTATCGTCCAGTATGACCGTTTGTTTATGAAAAATCAAGCCGAAACCTGATTATCCCTTGAAAACACTGTATCCACGGGCATTTCAGACAGGTCAAACCCACCTCATTTACTACGATTTTACTACTGTTGAGTGAGCCTTGACACGCTGAAAGACCACGAAATGCCAAGATACGGATACTGCACCCCGTCAATCGGGGCCTCCGTCCCGTAACCATATAACTGAATACAGACCGGCCATCTGCCGGGGCAACGCCATGGGTAACACAAACCTGTGGCGTTTTTTATGCCCTGCCGGGGGTACGCAAAACTGTATGAATACGGGTGGGAAATCCCCTGTTTTTTCGCCTGTGGGCGGCGCAAACGAGGCCGCCCATATCCTTTCCCTCATGGGAGGCCGGGCGGCGATACAGGGGCGCAAACCCGCCGAAACGAACACTTTTCAAAACCGAAGGAAGGAGGTATCCAACATGGCGGTATTCCGCATTGAGAAAACCCGCGATTACACGGTGATGTCAAACCATCACCTGCGGGACAAGTCGCTCTCGTTGAAAGCGAAGGGACTTCTCTCCCTCATGCTCTCCCTGCCGGAGGAGTGGGACTAGGGAAATCTTCGGTCGTTGTTAAATGTGCGACTTGACTTGAAATAATGCTTCAAAATAACTGCGCGCAGCGGGAGGTTTTTCGGTTCCAAATTCTCCACCTGGAAAAGCGGGAAAGCATAAAGGAAACCGCCTGCAACATTTCCCGTTTCGGGCTTGCGGGCGGGGGATTCCGGCGGTATAATAGGAAAAAATCGGGCAGCCAAGGGCCCGTGAAAACGTGGAGGATTTGTTCGCTATGGAGAAACTTCGCATTTTGTTTACCGGCGATTCCATCACCGATGTGAACCGCACAGACATGGTCCGCATGACAGAGGAGTGGATGTCCCGGGACCCCAACGCCACCCCCCAGCAGCGGGAGGAGGCTGTCGACCGGGCGCTGGGCTGCGGCTACCCGCTGCTGGTGGCCTCCCAGCTGGGCGCCCAGGAGCCCGGCCGCTACGAGTTTTTAAACCGGGGCATCTCCGGCAACCGGGTGGTGGATTTGGACGCCCGTATCAAGCGGGACTGCATCAACCTGCGGCCCGACGTCATCAGCATTCTGATCGGCGTCAACGACGTGTGGCACGAGCTGGGCGAACACAACGGCGTGGACGCTCCCAAGTTCCGCCGGGTGTACGAGGGGATGCTCCAGGAAATCACCCATGCCCTGCCCGGGGTGAAGCTCATTCTGCTGGAGCCCTATGTGCTCCAGGGCCCCGCCACACTGGAGAACTGGGACACCTTCCGCCGGGAGGTGGACCTGCGCCGTGAGGTGGTCCGGGACTTGGCCAAGAGCTACTGGGAAAAGCAGGACCTGTACATTCCCTGCATCGACACCCAGCAGCTCTTCGACGAGGCCGCCGCCCGCAGCTGCCCCGGCGTCTGGAGCGCCGACGGCGTCCATCCCACCCCGGCCGGCCACTGGCTGCTGGCCCAGGAGTGGCTGCGCTGCTTTAAGGAGCTGTAAAAGAGAATCCCACTTTACCAGAAAGCTTTTCGGGCTGCCGCTGCCGCGGCGGCCCTTTTCCTTTTCCCACAGCCCAGCGCGCCAGGATTTTTTCTTGTATCTCACAAAAAGCTTTGTTATAATAGAGATAATTTCAGCAAAGAAAGGGAAATCTCATGGAAAATATCCTGTCTGCCGTAAAGGCGAACATCCAGAAAGTGCTGGTGGGGGAGGAGCGTGTCACCAGTTTGCTTCTCACCGCCCTGGTGGCCGGGGGCCACGTGCTCATCGAGGACGTGCCCGGCATGGGCAAAACGGTGCTGGCCCGCTCCTTGGCCAAAAGCGTGGACGGCGCCTTTGGGCGCATCCAGTTCACCCCGGACCTGCTGCCCTCTGACGTGACCGGCCTAAACTTCTTCGACAACAAGTCCGGGGAGTTCCAGTTTTCCCCGGGGCCGGTGTTCTGCAACATTTTGCTGGCCGACGAAATCAACCGGGCCACCCCCCGCACCCAGTCCGCCTTGCTGGAGTGCATGGCCGAGGGCCAGGTCACCGTGGACGGCGAAACCCGGCGGCTGGCCCCGCCCTTCTTCGTCATCGCCACCCAGAACCCCGTGGAGACCTTGGGCACCTACCCCTTGCCCGAGGCCCAGCTGGACAGGTTCCTCATGCGCCTTTCCATGGACTTGCCCACCCGGGAGCAGGAGCGCCAAATCCTGGAGCGCTTCCAAGCCAGCGAGCCCCTGGAGGAGCTGGGCCCCGTGTGCAAGCCCGAGGAGATTGTGGCCCTGCAGGCGGCGGCCCGCAAGCTGTACATCCACCCCGTGCTGCTGGAGTACATTGTGGACTTGGCCCGGGCCTCCCGGGAAGCCCGGGGCGTGGATCTGGGCGTAAGCCCCCGGGGCACCTTGGCGCTGCTGCGGGCCTCCCAAGCCAAGGCCTTGGTGGAGGGCCGGGCGTTCGTCACCCCCGAGGACATCAAAGAGGTGGGCGTGCCGGTGATGGCCCACCGGCTGGCCATCAGCGGCATGGCGGGCTCCTCCCAGGCCCAGAAGGAGGCGGCCCAGGCGCTGCTCCAGTCCGTGCCCCTGCCCACGGAAGATTGGTCCAAGTGACATGACGGCGCTTGGTATCCTCCTTCTGCTGGCGGCGCTGTACGTCCTTCAGGTTGTCCTGTACGACCGGCTGTGGGGCAAGGGCCTGGAGGTGAAGACCTCCTTCCAAGAGGAATACGCCACCGAGGACGACACCGCCGCCTTGACCGAGGTGGTGGTCAACGACAAGTTCCTGCCCCTGCCAGTGGTGGAGATAGACTTCCACATGGGCAAGGGCCTGCGCTTTACCGACGAGGCCAACACCGCCGTCAGCGACTACACCTACCGCCGGGACGTGTTCGCCTTGGGCCCCCGGCAGAAAATCACCCGCACCTTGGAGTTCCGCTGCGCCCGGCGGGGCTACTACCGCATTGACCAGGCGGGCCTGGATGTGCGCAGCCTGCTGCTGACGAAAAAGTACGTGGGCTCCACCCCCCAGGCCACGGACTTCTACGTGCTGCCACGGCTGGTTTCCACCCAGCGCATCCAAATCCCCTTCTCCCAGATTATGGGCAACCTCACCAGCCGCAAGAAGGTCTACGACGACCCCTTTGCCTTTGCGGGCCTGCGGGGCTACGTGCGGGGCGACCCCATGAAGTACATCAACTGGAAGGCCACCGCCAAAACCGGCCAGCTGCTGGTAAACCTCCACGAGTCCACCCTGTCCCAGAAGGTGGCTGTGGTGCTGGATTTAGAGGGCCTGGGCGTGCAGCAGGCCGACCTGCTCAACGAGGAGGCGGTGCGCATCGCCTGCACGCTGTGTGTGCGGCTGCTGGAGGCGGGCATCAAGGTCAGCGCCTACTCCAACGGGTTGGACGTCCACAGCGGCCAGCCCATGGCGCTGCCGGAGGTTTCCGGCCCAGGCAGCGTGCTGGCGCTGCGCAAGGCCTTCGCCTGCGCCCAGGCCGCCAATGGCCTGGAGCCCATCGAGAGCTTTTTCCCCAGCGGGGAGGGCCAAAGGGACGAGAACAGCCTGCTGTGCGTGCTGGTCACCCGGGACCAGCGGGAGAGCCTGGCCCGGGCCTTTGCCCAGCGGGCCGGCCAGCGGGAGTGGCTGCAAATCATCCCCTACCGGGACGAGTACGAGGAAATGCCCCAGTTCGGCACCGTGCGCCGCCTGTATTGGGAAGTGTAGGGAAAGGAGTTGGCAAGGTTGAAACAGATGCAAAAGCTGGGCAACTGGCGCCAGCTGCTTTCGCGGGCCATGGGGTGGCTTCACTGCGCCCTGATTTACGCGCTGTTCTACGGCACCGCCTACCGCTTTTTAGAGGGGGACAGCGCCCTGCCGGGGCGGATGTGGTGGGGGCTTCTCTCCATCCTGCCCCTGGCGGCCGCGGATGTGGGCACCCAGGTGTGCGGCAAGCTGGTGCTCTACCTGCCCTGGAGCCTGGCTTGCTGCGGCCTGGCCTGGCTGCTGCTGGGCCACCCGGCGGCGGCCGTGCCCGTGGCGCTGGTGTGCTTTTTCCGGGGGAAGAACCGCCTCTCGGAGGAGCCGGTGGAGTCCATGATGGACCGGCCCTCCCCGCCCCTGACGGCCCTGGCCCTGGCGCCCTTTTTCTACAGCGCGCTGGACGGCAGCCCCCTGCTGCAAAAGCTCAGCCTGATTTGGGCGGCGCTGTACTTGCTGCTGTGCGCGGCCTACCGGGGCATCCAGCGGCTGGACCACTACCTGGAGCTGAACCGGGGCATGGCTGGCCTGCCCGCCCGGCGGATTGCCCGCACTACCGGCCTGGCGCTGGCGGGAATGCTGGTCTTGGCGGCGGGGCTGCTGCTGCCCGCCTTGACCCTGGAGGACAGCTATCTGCGCATTGACCCCAGCCCGCCGGAACGGACTTCCGCCGTGCGGCTGGAGGAAATCACCCCTGCCTCCGGCGGCATGGAGGTGAATATGGCGGAGGCCCTCCAGCAGGAATTTGGCGAGCCCCCCAAAATGAACCCGGTGGTGCAGTTTATCCTGGGGGCCGTGCTGTGCGTGATAGGCGGCGGCTTCGGGGTGTACCTGCTGTACCTGGTCATCCGCAATTTCCGGGGCACCTTTGTGGACCAGCGGGACGTGGTGCAGTTCCTGGGGCGGGACACGGAGGACGAGGAGGAGCCCCTGCCCCAGGAGCGGGTGCGGGGCCCGGCTGTGTGGGACCGCTCCCCCAACGCCCAGGTGCGCCGGAAGTACCGCCGGGCCGTGCTGCGCTCCGCCAAGGAGGCGCCGCCCCAGTGGGCCTCCCCCCAGGAGATTGAAACCCGGGCCGGCCTGGAGGACAGCCAGCTCCACCGGCTCTATGAAAAAGCCCGCTACAGCCAAGAGGGCTGCACCTTCCAAGAGAGCCGCAGCCTCAAGCGATGAAAAAAGCAAGCCGCGCCCATCCCGTGAAAGGGAGGCGCGGCTTTTGTCATGTGTCCGGCAAGGCGCGCGGGTTCTGCTGCGCCATACAAAAACCACCGCAGTCCCCCGGTGGTTTTTGTATTACAGCTGTGCCAGGTATTTCCCCGCCAGCTCCTCCAGCAGGGGATACACCGCCGGCGTGCCCGCCAGGAAGGGCTGCTTTTCCTCAAAGGTGAACGCCTGCCCCGGGGCGGTGCCGGTGACAGCCCCCGCCTCCTGGAGGATAACCGTGCTGGCGGCGTAGTCCCAGGGGGAGAGGCGCAGCTCGAAGAAGCCGTCCAGCTGGCCCGCGGCCAAGTGGCACAAATCCACCGCCGCCGAGCCGCTCCGGCGCAAGTCCCCGCAGCGGACCCCCAGCTCCTTGGCCACGGCGAAGGTGGCGTCCTTCAGCTCCTGGTAGTAGGGGGCGGTGCCAAAGGCGACAAGGGCGTTTTCCAGGGGGATGTCCGCCACGTGGATGAGCTCCCCGTTGCGGAAGGCCCCGCCGCCCTTCACCGCGGAGAACAGCTCCCCGGCAAAGGGGTCCAGCACAATGCCCAGCATGCCCACGCCGTCCTTCACCAGCCCCACGGAGATGGAGGAGGGCCGGTAGCCCCGGATGAAGTTGGTGGTGCCGTCGATGGGGTCAATCACCCAGTTCCAGCCGGGGGCCATCTTGTTTTCCTCCTGTTCCTCCGCGAAGAAGTGGGCCTCTGGTAGCAGGGGGGAGAGGTGCTCAATCAAAAACCGCTGGGAGGCCATGTCCGCCTCGGTGACGAAATTGGCGTGGCCCTCCTTGGTGTACACGTGTGGCCGGGGGATGGAGCGAATCAGCTCCCCGGCCTGTTCTACAATGGCAATGGCCTGTTGGGCCAGTTGTTCCAGTTCCATGTGGTTTCCCTTCCTTTCCGGCCCATTATAGCACGGCGGGGCACCTGCCGCAAGCTCGTTCGTATTCTCTTAAGGAACCTTTAACGAAACCCTCAGAACTTGTTCAAAGGAAGTTCAAAGAAAGGGGCTATACTACAAGCACAGCAGAAGAGAAGAGGCCACGAGCCAATTCTTCCCTCTCCTTGCTTTTTTCAAACTTTTACCTCCCTCTCCTTCCGCCTGGACCGTTTCCAGGCGGTTTTTCTGTGTAAAGCCGACCAAGGAGCGGGCAAACAAAAAACGCCCCGTCGTAAGACAGGGCGCTTTTGCAGCATAGGATGGGTTGCCGGGTTTTAAATAATAGCCAGCAAGATGAAGTTCAAAATGAACAAAGCAGTGACCACCCACAGGATGGGATGGACCTTTTTGGCCTCGCCCTTGCACACCTTGACAATGCAGTAGGTGATGAAGCCCATGGCAATGCCGTAGGAAATGCTGTAGCACAGGGCCATGAAAATGCCGGCGAAGAAGGCAGGGATGGCCTCGCTGATGTCGTCCCACTTGATTTCCTTGAAGGAGGAGGTCATCATCACGCCCACCAGCACCAGGGCAGGGGCGGTGGCGGCGGAGGGGATAGCGCTGACAAAGGTGGCCAGGAACGCGCTGAGGGCAAAGCAGATGGCAACCACTACGCTGGTAAGGCCCGTGCGGCCGCCAGCGCCGATGCCAGCGGCGCTCTCCACAAAGGTGGTGGTGTTGGAGGTGCCGAAGATGGCGCCAATGGAGGTGGCGGTGGCGTCAGCGAACAGAGCCTTGTCCATCTTGGAGTGGAAGCCGGCCTTGGTCTCCATGGCCTTCTCGTCCTCGTCGGAGAAGATGCCGGTGCGGCGGCCGGTGCCGATGAAGGTGCCGATGGTGTCAAAGGTATCAGAGATGCTGAAGGCGAAGATGGTAATCAGCACCAGGGGGATCTTGGCGGCATCGGAGAACAGGGAGGGCAGGCCGGCGCTGGTGAAGATGGCGCCAAAGGTGGTGGGCAGCTGCTGGCAGGCCTCGGTAAAGCTGATGGAGCTGCCCAGGGAGGTGACCTGCATGGGGATGCCGATGATGGCGGTGGCCACAATGCCAATGAGGATGGCGCCCTTTACGTTGCACACCAGCAGCACAATGGTGAGCACCAGGCCAATGACAAACAGCCACAGCACGTTGGTGTTCAAGGTGGCCATGGCAGGCACGCCAGACCCGAAATTCACAAAGCCCACGTTTAAAAAGCCGATGTAGGCAACAAAGATGCCAATGCCGCCGCCAATGGCGTTTTGCAGGCTGCGGGGGATGGACTTGATGATGAACTTGCGCAGCTTTGTCACGGTGATGAGGATATTGATCAAGCCGCAGATAAACACCATGGACAGGGTCTGCTGCCAGGTAAAGCCCAGGCCCAGGCACACAGTGTACACAAAGAACGCGTTCAGACCCATGCCGGGGGCCTGGGCGTAGGGGACGTTGGCCACCAGGCCCATCACCAAGGTGCCGATGATAGAGGCGATGATAGTGGCCAGGAACACGGCGCCCCAGGGCATCAGCTCTTCCTCCAAGCCGCCTGCCCGGCCGCTCAGGGTATTGGGGTTTACCACAATGATGTAGGCCATGGCGAAGAAAGTCGTCAAGCCGGCGACGATCTCACGGCCCACGGTGGTGCCGTTTTCCTTCAGTTTGAAGAATTTTTCCATTTGCTCACCTTCCTAAAAATATTACCGCTCAAGCGGCTGGTACGGGGGAGGGCTTCCCCACCAAGCACCGCACAGGTGTGAAACGCCCGTGTCCGCCGCTCCGAAGGGCTGGCGCGCGGAACACACGCCTTACATGCTGATTATATAGGGGGAAGGGAAGAATGTCAATGAATGTTAAACTTCTTTGAACAAATATTGAATAGAAAATTTCATGAGGATTTTTCGTGTTTTTTTGTCTGCCCCGCCGCCCAGGGGGCAGGCACAGGCCCCAGGGCCCTTATACAAGCCGCCCCGCGGCCCAGCGCAGGGCCTTTTTCCAGCGGGTGTCCACCCCTTTGCCGTGGCCGCCCTTGTTCCACTCCAGGGTGGTGTCCAGGCCCTTTTCCTTGTAAAAGGCGTGGGCCCGGCGGGTGCAGTCCCCCACGGTGCGCAGCAAAGGCGGCCCGCCGAACTCCTCCCGGTCCCCCAGGGACAGGTAGACGCACGCCCCCGGCCGGGGCGGGTGCTGCTCCATGTAGCCCAGCCACCCCGGGTACCACAGGGAGCCGGACAGCGAGCCCGCCAGGCGGAACACCTCCCCCTGACGCTGGGCCCACAAGGCGAACAGCCCGCCCAAGGAGTAGCCCAGAATCCCCCGGCGCTGGGGCTGGGCTGCGGCGCGAAAGTCCCTCTCCAGCAGGGGCAGGGCCCTCTCGGTGAGGAAGCCCAGATAGTCCCCGGCCTCCCCGGTGAACGCCTCCCCCTCCCGGACGCCCGGCGCGGGCCAGGGGGTGAAGTCCCTCCCCCCGTCTGCCTGGGCGGTGAACAGCACCACCGGCAGCAGCTCCTGGGCAAAGAGGGGCAGCTTTTCCTCCAGCCCCCAGCCGCAGAGCACCAGCAGGGGGAAGGGCCCCTCCCCCTGGGGAACATAGCAGGCGCAGGGCCGGCCCTCCAGGGAAAAGGCCCGCAGCTCTCCTTTCACAGGGCGTCGCCCCCTTCCGGCCCCACGGCGGCGCCCTGTTTTTGATACTCCCGGGGGGAGCGGCCCATCCTGGCCCGGAACACCTTGGAGAAGTACGCCGGGTTGGAGAACCCCACCTGGGAGGCCACCTCCGCCACGGTGGCGCCGCCCTCCTCCAGCAGGGCCAGGCTGCGGCCGATGCGGTAGTCCAGCAGGTAGTCGAACAGCGATTGTCCCATCTGCCGCTTGAAAAACCGGCAGCACTCGCTTTTGCACAGGCCCACCTGCCGGGCCACGTCCTCCAGGGTGATTTTCTCCCCGTAGTTTTCGTGCAGGTAGGAGAGGATGACCCGCAGGCGCTCCACCCGCTCGGGCCCGGCGGGGGCGGCCGCCTGGTTTTCCCGGTGGCGGTACAGGCCGCTCCAGATGCCCAGCAGCAGCCGCTGCACCTCCAGCTCGTAGGTTTCCGGCTGGCTTTGGGAGAGCTGGTAGATTTTCTCCACCGCCTCTAAAATGTGGCGCTGCCAGCTCTCTTGGGGGGAGAGCCGCAGGGAGGGGAAGGCCCCCACCAGGCTGTCCACGTACTTGCTGCGCAGAATGCACCCCTCGTACCCGCCCAGCAGCCGGGGGTGGAAGGTGAGGGACACATAGTCGCAGTCCGCGCCGTCCACACGGCTGCCGGCGTGAAGGGCGTCGGCGTTGCAGAACAGGCCCTCCCCGGCCCGCAGCAGGTACTGGCTCTCGTTGACGCGGTAGTCGATTTTCCCCGAGAGCACCAAGGTCAGCTCCACCTCGTCGTGCCAGTGCCAGGGGAAGGCCCCCGTGCCGTAGGAGGAGAGCCGCTTGCGGCTGATGTTCACCGGAAACTGGAAGGTGCCGTGGCTTTTCAGCTCCCGTTTTTCCTCGTTGACCAAAAGCTCCATAAATACCTCAATATAAGAAAAGAATAGGCCAATATCCTTGTTGTTTTTTTGCTTCTGTTCTCATTATAATAATCATAGAGGCAGAAAGCAACTGCCTGCGGAAAATTTTACACAGGAGGTAAGGCAGCATGGCGGTTTTGGTACTGGGCGGGGCCGGCTACATCGGCTCCCACACAGCCTACGAGCTGATTGACAACGGCGTGGACGTGGTGATTGCGGACAACCTGGAGACAGGCCACAAAGAGGCGGTCCACCCCAAGGCGCGGTTCTATCAGGGGGACATCCGGGACAGGGCTTTTTTGGACGGGCTTTTTGAGAAGGAGCCCATCCAGGGGGTCATCCACTTCGCGGCCAACTCCTTGGTGGGGGAGAGCATGACAAACCCCCTGAAGTACTACGACAACAACCTGTGCGGCACCAAGGTGCTGCTGGAATCCATGGTGGCCCACGGCGTGGACAAGATCGTGTTCTCCTCCACCGCCGCCACCTATGGCGAGCCGGAGAACATCCCCATTTTAGAGGGCGACCCCACCCATCCCACCAACACCTATGGCGAGACAAAGCTCTCTATGGAGCGGATGTTCCACTGGGTGGGCCAGGCCCACGGCCTGCGCTATGTGAGCCTGCGGTACTTTAACGCCTGCGGCGCCCACAAGTCCGGCCAGATCGGCGAGGCCCACCACCCCGAGACCCACCTCATCCCCCTGATTCTCCAGGTGCCCCTGGGCCAGCGGGAGAAGGTGTCCATCTACGGCGACGACTACGACACCCGGGACGGCACCTGCGTGCGGGATTACATCCACGTCACCGACCTGGCCCAGGCCCACATTTTGGCCATGGAGTATCTGAACAATGGCGGCGAGAGCAACATCTTCAACCTGGGCAACGGCGTGGGCTTCACCGTGAAGGAGGTCATCGACACCGCCCGGAAGGTGACAGGCCATCCCATCCCCGCCCAGACCACCCCCCGCCGGGCCGGCGACCCCGCCCAGCTGGTGGCAAGCAGCGAGAAGGCCAAGACCATCCTGGGCTGGAAGCCCCAGTACGACGACCTGGAGACCATTATCGCCAGCGCCTGGAAGTGGCACGAGAGCCATCCCAACGGCTACGGGAAGTAAAAAGCGGTGAAAGAGAGCAATATGGAAAAAATCGCGAGCTTTACGGTAAACCACCTGGACCTGCTCCCCGGGGTCTATGTGTCCCGAAAGGACCACGTGGGGCAAGAGGTCCTCACCACCTTTGACCTGCGGATGTGCGCGCCCAACCGGGAGCCGGTGATGAACACCGCCGAGCTCCACACCATCGAGCACCTGGCCGCCACCTATCTGCGCAACGAGCCCCACTGGAAAGACAAAGTCATCTACTTTGGGCCCATGGGCTGCCGCACCGGCTGCTACCTCATCCTGGCCGGGGATTACCAATCCCAGGACGCGGTGCCCCTGGTGCGGGATACCTTCCGCTTTATCGCGGGGTACGAGGGGGAGATCCCAGGCGCAGCCCCCAAGGACTGCGGCAACTACCTGGACCAAAACCTTCCCATGGCGCGGTTCCTGGCCAAGAAGTACCTGGCCGAGGCGCTGGAGCACCCCACCGAGAAGAACCTGAACTATCCCGAATAAATCCCGCCAAAGCGCCTGTGTTTGGAAGAGCCAAGCCACCGGCGCTTTTTTGTCCGCCCCTCTAAAAAATGGAGGGGCGATTTGTTTTTTTGCTGAATTTCCGCCGGAGACTTCGATTTAAATTGTGTTTGTTGCCCGGGCGTGCTATGATGGGGGTGGAAGGTTTATCCCATCCTTTGAAAAAGGAGGCATCCCCATGACCTGGAACGTCTTGAAATGGGTGGCCATCGCGGCCATGCTCATCGACCACACGGCGGCGGTGATGGGAGGGCTGTTCCCCTTCTCTTGGTATGACCCCATGCGGGATGTGGGCCGGATAGCCTTTCCCATCTTCGCCTACGGCATCGCCCAGGGGTGCGTGTACACCCACAGCGCCCGGCGCTACCTGGGGCGGCTGCTGCTCTTCGCCGTGCTTTCCGAGGTGCCCTATCAGCTGGCGCTGGGGCAGCCCCTCCCGCCTCGCTTTGCCACCACCAATGTGTTCTTCACCTTGTTCGCCGGGGCCGCCTGCTGCCAGATCGTCAAGTTCTGCAGGAGCAAGGGCAGGCGCTGGGCCTGGGCGGCGGTGGCGCCCGTGGCGGCTATCATCCTGCTGTGCGAGATTTTGGGCACGGACTACGGCGGCTTTGGGGTGCTGTGCATTTTGCTGCCCTACCTGTTCTGGGAGAGCAAGCCCGCCCGCATCATCGCCCTGGGCTCGGTGGTGGCCTTTCTCTATATTGTGGTGAACAATTTCGGCGGGTTTTCCTCGCCCCTGTGGTGGGTGGGCAACCCGGCCCAGTTCTGGTATTTGGCTCAGCAGACAGTGTTCGCCCTGGCCGGCGTGGGGCTGGTGGCCCTGTACAACGGCCAGCCCGGCTCGAAAAAAGGCAAGTGGGTGTTCTATGTCTTTTACCCCGCCCACCTGCTGGCGCTGTGGCTGCTCCGCGCCGCCGCCGATTTGACTATCTTCTATTTAGAGGGGGGATTTTCATGAAAAAGAAGCCCTTTGTAATCCCCGCCTTTCTGACCTGGGCCCAGTTCTTGGCGGGGTGAAGCTGCAAAAAGTTTGAGGAAATTCATACGGCACGAGAAAGGAGTTGTTCCTATGAGTTGGAAGAATTGGGTGTTAAATCCAGAACTCATCAGCATCGTACTGGGCATGGGGGCGATGGCCCTGCCGGTGGTGTGCATGGTCCGCCGGGGGAAGCCGGGGTCCTGGGCTGCTGGCAGCTTTTTCCTCACCACGCTGGCGGCGGCCTTTCAGTTGTACATTCTCAGCCGCCACGCGCGACTGGAACACACCGCCACTCTCCTGGACACCGCCAACGCCCGGGTTCTGGCGGCGATGGTTTTGCTGGTGTGCACAGCGGCGCTGAACTTGGCCGCCTTTCTTCTGGCCCGGCGGCGCGCGTACAAATAGAAAAAGGGCTTCCCGCAAAGGCAGCCCCTTTCCCTGTTCACGAGAGGTTTTTCAGCACCGCCGCCACCTCTTGCCGGGTGATGAAGCTCTGGGGCCGGAAGCCGCCCTCCGCGTCCCCGCGCATCAGGCCCTCCTGCTGGACAAACTCCACGGCCTCCTGGGCCCAGTCCGCCACAGGCTTTTTTGCCAGCTCCGCAAAGCAGGCCTCAACCTCCCGCCGGGCAATTTCCTTCACTTCCGCTTCTGTCAATTCCGGTTCCTCCTTTTCCGGTTCACTCATTGCCTTGATGATGCTGGGATAGTCTTTGTAAGCCCAGTTGCCGTCAAAATTCTTCCCAGACACCGCCAGCTTGTCCGTGTATTGCCAAATCCCGTAGGGCTTTTTGTAGGTGCAAATGCTGTTCCACTGGGCCACCCATTTGTCGTACTTGTCCAGCAGGGGGCTGCTCAGCTTCCCGTTCAGCCAGCTGAGGGAGGCATAAATGCCCGCATACACCCCAGCCGCCTCCATCGCGTCGCAGAAGGTCTGGCAGGTGACCGCCAAGTCCGCGCCGGAAATCTGGCTGTCCTCCACGTCAAACCACACGCCGTAGGCCGGCTTTTTCCCATTCAGCAGCCGCAGGGCGTGCTGGGCCTCGCTCTGGGCCATCGCGGCGGTTTTGGCATAGGAATAGAGGTACGCCCCCCAGGGCATGCCCGCCGTTTCCGCCTTGCGCACGTTTTCGGAGAACCGGGAGTCATCCTGGCTCACATAGTCGCTGCCATAGCCCAGGCGGAGGATGGCAAACTGCACCCCCGCGTTCTTCAATGCCTGGAAGTCCACACTGCCGTTGTGCTCCGAGATATCCACGCCTTTTTTCTGCATTCCTGCATCCCTCCTCAAAAACTTGGGGGAAAGGGCTTCCCCCTTATTTTATTGTAGGCGCTGCATCTGCGCAGGGGGCGCGGGGCGCTGGGGGCGCGGATTTTTTGCACTTGACGGCCGGGAATTCATCTTGTAAACTTAAAGGAGCGGGCCTCAGGAAGGGGCCCCGCCCAGCAGGGCGGCTGAACCCGGCCCCAAGGCCGGTATCATGGAGAAAACAATGATTCCGCAGGAA
>OLVZ01001095.1_pt1 | contig 24232 bp, 20 predicted proteins | sample 1673341 | NCBI WGS metagenome assembly OLVZ01 (sample SAMEA3178944, study PRJEB25190) | human gut metagenome | biome: human gut; feature: human-associated habitat; material: faeces | place: Austria | collected 2013 | reverse complement strand
CGTAAAGAAGCTCTGCAGGCCAAAGAGCTTGTAGGCGGCCTGCGCGAGCGTCTCCAAGCCGGAGTGCTCGAGACCCAGATCCTCCAAGAACATCGCCGCCTCATCGGCATCGAGCTCAGAGAGCTCCGCCTCGACCTTGGCACAAATGGGAATCGGGGTCACGCCGTCGATGGGCGCAAGCTCCTCGGTCAGCATGTCCTCATCCACGTTCGCCACGTAGAGAATCGGCTTCATGGTGAGCAGGAACAGGCCCTTCGCCGCCGCGCGCTCTTCATCCGTCATCTCCATGGCAGCCGCGCGATTGCCGTCGTTCAGCCACTCGACCAAGCGTTTTGCCACATTGAGCTTGGGCATGAGCTCCTTGTCCCGCTTGGCTTCCTTCTCAAGCTTGGGCAGCTGCTTTTCAAGCGTCTGCATATCGGCGAGGATGAGCTCGGTCATGATGGTTTCGGCATCCGCCATGGGATCCACAAACTCATCGGCGCGACCGGCCTCGCGCAGCACGTTGGGGTCCTTGAAGTAACGGACGACCTCGCAAATCGCGTCGGTCTCGCGAATGTTGGCCAAAAACTGGTTGCCCAGGCCCTCGCCGGCATTCGCGCCCTTCACCAAACCGGCGATGTCGACGAACTCAACCGTAGCCGGCACAATCCTGCCCGGATGCACGATGTCCGCAAGCGCCTGCAGGCGGTCGTCGGGCACGTCCACAATACCCACGTTGGGGTCGATTGTGGCAAACGGGTAGTTGGCGGCAAGACCGCCCTTCTTCGTGAGGGCGGTGAACAGCGTGGATTTGCCCACGTTGGGCAGGCCGACGATACCGATGGAAAGCGCCATGAGATTCCTTTGCGAACACCCACGCGAACGCCTGCGTCGCGCGAGAAGATGTGACCAACTTTTCTAGTATAGCCCGAAGCGCGTAGCCGCGCACAGTCGACAGAAAGCGAGGTACCCTAGCTCCGAACGCGCGGCACCCTGGTCATATCACCAAACTCGCGAACTCTAGCCGAGCCGCCCAAACGCACGGCCCGTTACACGAACGCCTTGATCTCGTCCAAACGGCGCGTCGCCTCTTGACGTCCCTGCAAATACAAATCGAGCAGCTTGGCGGGGTCGTGCTCCACATGCCCCACCTCAACCGGCTTGGACGGTGCCAGCACCAGCGCACGACCCGAGCGCTCGTATTCCCAAATATGCTCGCGTTGCTCGTTATAGCGCTCGTGACGGTTTTCCATGGCATCAAGCAAGTATGGGTACCCCGCGTACATCCGACGGGCAAGCGTCATCTGGTTCGAAGGCTGCTTCACATAGCCACGATCCTGCGTGAGCACCACAATCGCACGATCAAATCCCGCGTCTTCGAGCGCATGCTCAACTGGCACCGAATCGGCCGTACCGCCGTCCAAGTACAGATGGCCGTCGATCTCCACGGGCTTGGTCACAAGCGGCAACGACGTCGAAGCGCGCAGGTAGTCGATGTCGAGCGTAGCGTTGCGCACGGGCAGGTACGCGGCGGTGCCGAATACGATGTCCGTGGCACATGCCCACATCTCCATGGGGTTGGCCAAAAAGGCGTCGTTATCAAACGGGTCGAGGCGATCCTGCACGTCGTTGAGCATAAAGTCGTAGCCAACCATGCTGCCGGTCGAGATGAGCGACTGCGCGCCCATATAGCGGGAATCGTTGCAAAACGCGAGGTTGACGCGGTTTGCGCGCCCAATCTGACGGCTCTTGTAGTTAAGACCGTTGAGCGCGCCGGCGGAGGTTCCGTAGCACGCGGCGACCTCGATGCCATGCTCCATCATCACGTCGAGCACGCCCGCCGTAAACTGCCCGCGAAAGCTGCCGCCCTCAAGAACCAGCGCAACTTTTCCGGCATTCTTCGCCTTGTCTTCCATTCGTGCCCCTCCACATCGAACAATGGTTCTCGCAGATGCCGAGGCCCCGCGGCCCCGCCTCCCATTTGATACTTGCAATTCCTTCTACCACATGCTTCGTCATCTCAAACGGTCGGTGAACAAATGCCCGATAAGCGGAGCCGAACATGCCCGCTCGTTCAACGAACAACATGTAAGACCCCGGCAAATGCCCAACAGGCAGAGCAATGACGACCTGCCCGCTGAACAGAATGCAAAAGCCCTACCGCCCCTGACAAGCGGCATCGCGTCCGAATAACGCGCAGCAAAACGTGGTAGAATACCTGTCCACGGATGACAGGTTCTTTTCAAGAGCCGAGCCATCGGGTTCTTTGACAGGTCGAGTGAGCTGAGACTTTGGGTCTTTGCGTGGGCGGTCTTTGAGTTGCTTCAAAATGCGGGTTTGGTTGTCAAATCCATGCCGCGTCACATGTCTTAAGTCTCAATCGCGAAAGCGGGCTCACGCCGACCCCCATCAATGGGGGCAACTGGTTTCGACATGATAGTTCTGAGAGAGGAAGCAAGCCGTGGTCTCCTCGCCACGTTAAACAGGGGTACCGTCAAAATGAATTGACAAGAATTCTTCTTTTGAGCCCCAGCTGGCTCTCGCTGCTTAAATAATTAGCGGCGCGTCAACCCGGTGATTTCCCCGACACCGGCGCGACGTCATTTCAGGGGAATGCGCTTTGGCACGTAATCGGTATGGTTAAAGCTAAGATTGAACCGATTGGGACGCAGCGAGCGTGTCGCTTCGCGCAATGCGTCCGAGATTAAATAAGCGACTGAGCTTGGAGATGCCGATCAGGGAGCTGTTATGGACCGGAGTTCGATTCTCCGTGCCTCCACCAAAAGAGGAAGCGTCGAACTCTTCTTCATCAAGAATGAGTTCGCGCTTGTGTATAGATTTGGGGATGCCCTTTAGGGCGTCCCCTTTTCGTTTTTCTGACGGCGTATTTTGTGTTTTAAGACGTTTTAAACCCGAAGAGGTACTCGTCTACCCTTCGGGCTTTTCTGTGGCTTAAAACGGCTTTGAGGACGTTCTGAAAAGAATGTAAGAGCACAACCTGCATCTCGCTTCGCTCGATGCGCTTTATGGACTGGGTACGTGGGAAAGATGATGTATTCAAGAGATTGTTGTTCCATTTTGTTCCAAAAAAGTTGGAACAGACATTTCCCGCAATTCCTCGGTGCCCCAGCCCGATTTGAAAAATCCTGTTCCATTTCTCAAAACAAAATTGGAACAGACGAAACCCGCATATTCTCGGGGCATTTCTTCGATTGTTCCATTTGTTCCACTTTTTTATAAACCTTTATTTACGCGAGAAGAAAAAAGAGAAATCCGTATATATAAAAAAGTTTGTTGAAAAAAACTGGAACAATTGGAACAACGGCGTGTCAGGTCGAGAAATTGCGGGAAATCAGCGTTCCATTTTGCCTGAAAAAACTGGAACAAAAGTGGAACAAAACTGGAACATTTACCTGAGAGCACCCCTCTTCCCCCTGTACTGCGATTTTTTTGCATAATGTTTCTGCTTATTTATGGCGGGAAATAGCGTCGGACAAGCCTCTGACCTGCTGGTATGTGATGTTTGGTATTGCTTTCCGTCATTTCATGTTGTATAATATCAATATATTCGCGACATGATTGCCGATGGATAGCGGCCGGGATATACCGACGTAAGCCTATCTGAGACCGAGCCTTAGGCTCGGGAGGAAGCCGATGAGGGTCCGCCCTCGAAACTGCGTCGGTCTGACGAGCCGATGCGGGATGGCAACAGCGTCTACCCGTCCGAATAGGACGGCAATCGCACGAACGTGACGAGCGGCGAATCAGATTTCAGCTTGATTGCTGGATTCTGGTTCGCCGCTTTTTTGCGTTTATAGGCAGAAAAAAGGAGGTTGCTTTATGGCAAATGCAAAACAGAAGAAGGGATTCACGAAGAAGATTCTCGGCGGGAGCGAGCTGACGATGGAGGAATACGCGGCCTACATCACGGCTCTGAAGGCGAAGCCGTTCCTGACGAGTGCCGAGGCGTCGACCCTGTTCGAAATAGGAATCGGGCGCGTGCGTTCGCTGATGAAGGCCGATGACGCGGACTTCGTGGTGATGACTGACACGATTCGCAGTCGTCGTATTCACCGCGAGACGTTCGAGAAATATCTGGTGTCTCACGGGATTCATTAAGGAGGTGAGGTTATGAGGCAAAAAGAAAACCGCCCCAGCGCTGGCGACGCTTACGGGACGGTACCATTTAACTATATTAATGATACCACAGATATGAGCGAATTTCAAGACTTAACATACAACGGGCTGCTCAAGGCGGTCACGGACGATTATCTGGACGGCCTCGACGAGGACGCCGACCTGCCGTTCGAGAGCATCGAGGCGGAGCTTCTTCAGGCGACCAACAACGCAATCGAGGAATACAACCTCGGTCCCCGCGACCCGAACGCCCCTATGGGAGCGCCCATCAAGGACGCGTACCCGAACGCGAAAGCCCCTGCTGACCGCGTACGGAAACTGAAGGCCCTGACGCCTTGGCAGGTGGCGAGCGTGATAATTCGCCTGTACCACGCGGTCGGAATCCGCCTGAACGGTCAGGAAGGTGACGGAAATTTCGACGTGGGGGTCTATCAGTCCGATGGAGAGCGTCGAGGGCTGTACGACACCCGCACCGAGACGGTTCGGAGGCTGATTACGGCTCTTCACCCGGGAATCAGCGATGTGGACATGCGCAACACCGAGAACAAGCTGCGCGTCCTCGTGCCGAAGGTGGAGCCTTGCAAAGACAAGGCACTCGTTCCCGTGAACAACGGAATCTTCGACTACGAGAACAAGATTCTGCTGGATTTCGACCCGAAGTACGTGTTCACCAGCAAGTCGAACGTGGATTTCGTCCCGAACGCCCGGAATCCGGTCATCCATAATGACCAAGACGGAACGGATTGGGACGTGGTCTCGTGGATGGAGGAGCTTTCCGACGACCCCGAGGTGGTCAAGGTTCTCTGGCAGGTGCTGGGGGCTTCCCTGCGTCCGAACATGCCGTGGAACAAATCCGTCTGGCTGTACTCCACTCAGGGTAACAACGGAAAGGGCACGTTCTGCGCCCTCGTCCGGAACCTGCTCGGGAAAGGCTCTTGGGCCTCGATTCCCCTGAAGGATTTCGGGCAGGATTTCATGCTTGAGGAGCTTACCCGCGTACAGGCGATTATCACGGACGAGAACGACGTCGGAACGTATATCGACAAGGCGGCCACGCTCAAGTCGGTCATCACGGGAGACCCGTTCCTGCTCAACCGCAAGTACAAGGCTCCCATGCCGTGCCTTTTCCGTGGGTTGATGATTCAATGCGTGAACGAGATTCCGAAACTCAAGGACAAGTCGGAATCCATGTACAGGCGATTGCTCGTGATTCCGTTCGAGAAGCGATTCGAGGGCTGCGAGCGTAAGTACATCAAGGACGATTATCTGGGACGAAAAGATGTCCTCGAATACGTCCTGTTTCACACCCTGTACGAGATGGATTTCGACGAGTTCAGCGTTCCCGGGGCATCCGAGAAGTCGCTGGACGTGTTCCGAGTCGACAACGACCCTCTTCGCCAGTTCGCGGATGAGGTGTTCGACCAAGCCGCATGGGACCTGCTCCCTTGCAAGTTTCTATACGATTTGTACCGCTACTGGTTCCAGACCAACGTCCCTCAGGGAAAGATGCTGAGTCGGAACTCCTTCTATTCCTCGCTCGAACTGATTGCACCGGAATACGGATGGCAGTTGCAGGACAAGGTCCGCTCGGCGAACCGGATGGATGTCCCCGAGATGCTGATTCTCGAATATCAGGTACAGGAGTGGATGAATCGCGACTACCGGGGAAACGACAAGATGCGTCTGGCGCAGCCCGACGTGAAGGACAGCTATCGAGGCTATGTGCGGAACAAGGTGGGGTCGATTCCGGCGTACATGGTGTCCGGAGAAACGACCGCAAGTGAAGAGATAGATTCAAATAGATAAGGAGTGATTGATTATGGCTATCAAGAGATTCGATGACATAGACAAGAAGGCGCGCGAGCTTGAGGCTCAGGCGAAGAAGTTGCGCCGCGAGAAGCAGGCTGCGAAGACCAAGGCGTACGCCGACGCCCTCGTGGCGGTCTTCCCCGAAGTGAAGGAAATGGGTTCCGCCGAAGAGGTGCTCGCGTTCGTCAAGACGCTGCGCAAGGACGCCGGACATGGAAACGGCGGAAATCCTTCCGATGGTGACCCGAACGCAGTCGTGCGCGAACCTGCGGGCGACGTCGATTCTTCGGACGGCGGCCGCGGTTCTCTCGGCGTCGAGGGGTTCAGTCCCGAGCGCCGTCCCTTCGATTAAAACGTGCCGGAGGTTCGGACATGAGGAGTCGTCCCCGTGTCCGACATTCGGTCGCGTGGTTCTGTCGGACAGAACATGTTGAGTCGGAGGGGACAGATTCGGGGGTTCGAAGGGGGCGGCTTCGCCGTCCCCTCGCAAGCTGACCATGGCGGGAAAAATGCGATATTCGCATTTTGTACGTACATGGTCAATGCTTGCTCCCTTCCCCGTTTCGCAGATTGCAGCAAAGTGCGACGAGAAATGCACATCGCATTTGGATTGCGAGGTGTTTTGCATGGCAAAAGAAGTTGAGAAGAGAAGCGGCAAGGCGACTCGCCAGCGCTACAAGAAGGACCGTCGCGAGGCGGTGGTTCAGGTGCGCATGAACGCCGAGGAGCTTGCCCTTCTGGATGGGAAGAGAGGCGGACGCACGCGCTCGAATTATCTGCGTGGCGCGCTGTACGGTTCCGCCGGTTCCCACACGGAGCACGAGGTCGTTGCGGACACTCCGCAGCTCGACCGGATGCTGATGGAATTGAACCGAATCGGCGTGAACATCAACCAGATTGCACGGGCCTTCAACGCCCGCGTGAAAGGGATGGGCATGCTTGAGGAAATCAAGATGAAACCGGACAAGAAGGCGTTCGAAAGCCTGAGGGAATCCATCGAAGGATTGTCGGACGAGGTCAAGGAGCTTCGAGCCGATTTGCATGGCGGAATCACGGGAGGTGATGTCTGATGTCGACGACGTATGTGCAGGCATTGCCCGACGTGCGGGGCCGCATGTCCTACACCGAGTTCGGAGAGGGAAAGCGCAGACGCGACCACCTGCAAAACGGGACGGACCGCATCGCCGCCCAGATGGGCGACATGCCCTCCCGAGGTGAGTTCATCGCGTACTGCAACGGGCTTCATGCCGTCCATCCGAACATGGTCAACGAGGGTTACGAGCTTCGCGTCTCATGGGCGCTCGACGAGTTGAATCCGGGCAATCCCGACGATGTGCAGAGGGGCATGGAGCACGCCTACCTGCTCTGCCATAGACTCGCCCCCGACTCCCCGTGTTGGGTGACCATGCACGTGGACGGCGAGGGCGGATGCGTCCACGCCCACGCGACAATCGCGAACCACGATTGCCGCACCGGGCAGGTCATCAACAAGGACGACACGAGCCTGTTCGCCCCGCGCGTGCAGGCGGTGAACGACGAGCTGAGCCGCGAGTGGGGTCTGTCCGTGATAGGAGCGGGCAAGGACAAGTCGACATGGGCGGAGAAACGGGACTCGTTCGAGCACGATTCCTTCGACCGCCATCTCGGCGATGCGGTGGCAAAAGCAAGGGACGACGCCAGCGATATTGATGATTTCAAGCAGCGTCTTGCGTTCGCCGGAGTGACCCTCAATGAGACATCGAAAATCGACAAGAAGACGGGCGAGAAGTCCGTCGGATGGTCTTACAGGATGCGGGACGAATGGGGTCCGAAGCGTAGGACCCGGAAGCGCCGTGCCTCCAACCTCGCAGACGACCTGACGAAGGAAGGCGTCGAGCGGTTCTTCGAGGAGAAGCAGGGACAGCAGGCCCGCGAGGAACTGAAGACAGCGCCGGCCCCGAATCAGGATTCCCAGATGGTCGGCATGGAGGATACGCAGCAGGATTCCCCTGCCCAGCATGATTTTGACATGTACGAACCGAGCGAGTCCGACGTGAGGGACATGGCCTCCGATTTGAAGAACGTGTACGCCCGCCGCAGGAAGAGCGAGGGCATGCCTATCGCCGGGGAGCAGTACGAGGCGCTCGCGAATACAGAGAACGACCCGGAAGACGCCCTCGCCCAGCTCCGCGCCGATGTGGAACGCGCCCGCAGGGAGTTCCGCGATTCCAAGGAGGCACGAGACGCCCTGAAGGGAGCCTGCCCGAGCCTCGCGATGGGATTCGGGCTGTACACGCTGGCGAGCAGGACCGGGACCGACCCCGTCTCCCGCATGATGTCGGACATGATGGCCCGGATGTTCCGCATGATGATGCTCCAGTTCATGGAGGACCAGCGCCGCAGGATGCAGGAGGATGCCGAGCGTCGTCTCTACGAATCCCGAGGCAACATGTGGGACGCCGAGAAGCGCCTGAAGGCCGCCGAGGAGGCTCTGGACAACGAGGCCGCCCGCACCGTCAAGCATCGCGGCGTCACGCCGAAGATGCAACAGACGGCCGAGGCGACGGAGCGCGTGCGCGACGAGGACAAGTACCTCGGGGAGTAAAAAAATGGCGGCTCCCTTGCGGGAACCGTCATTCTCAGTGAATCTCGGGGGCGGGCACGCAGTCCCAGCCTGTACCGAAGTGGGTGATTCCCCAGACGTACAGGTCGAGTTCCTCGTCATGGAACACCGGCTCGTCCGTGTGCTCCATCAGGAAGTCGGGGTAGCTGATGATGTACCACTGGAATATCTCGTCCCATGGTGCGAAATCCCCGCTCACGAATTCCAGCGGACGATGCGCCATCTCGTTGGCGAGGACCATCCCGCCGACCGTCTTGGCCAAATCCGCATAGGTCTCGATGCCGTAGCCGTTCATCTCTCGTCTCCCTTTCTTTCGGGCCTTCTCCTTCACGCGCCGACCCGATGCCGAAGGCATATCGACGGTCGAGAGCGCGAGTGGGCTTGAGATGGGCTTGGAAAAGACCTTTCAAGGGTCTCTCCCCGAAAGAGGCGGAAACGTCGAAAAATCGACTTCGGCTCGTCTATGGGACGATTCCCGAAAATCGTTCCGAAAGGGGTCTAGGGATGATGGAACGGTGGGCTTCAGAAAGCCCCTCGGAGGGTCTCAGGCGTCTTCGCCTATGCCCTGAGTCGCATCGCGATAGTTTGGCGGGCATCCGCCGTACCGCCTGTGGCGGAGAATTGAAAAAAGTACGGCTATGCCGTTCCCCGTGAGGGGTCTGGCATAGCCGTGGTATGGACAGTTGCGATTAACGGCGGGCGCCGCAGTCGCAGTATTCGTAGTCGACATAGGTCTCGTGGTGACCGTGGTCTTCCTGATGGGAACCGACCTGAACCTGTTTCTTCTCGTAGATATCTTCTGAGCGGTATCCGTCGTCGACACCTGCGAGGATGAGTTCCATCGAATGGTTGTCGGCGTCAGCCGCACTCATAGTGCTGTAACCGTCGTAGAAGAAGGTATAGCGAGTTCCCACATATACTTTCTGTGTCTCATAGTCGGGAACCGTCACCATGTTGGACACCCACTTCTGTGCGGTGTGCTGTTTCCACGAATGCTGGTGAGCAGGTTTGCTCGGCTTGTCGGAACCGCCGGAGTTTCCAGTGTTGCTGGAAGAGCCAGAGTTGGAACCGCTGTTTCCAGAGTTTCCAGAGTTGGAATTTCCAGAGTTGGAGCTGGAAGAGTTGGCGTTTCCGTCGGAAGGCTTGTCAGCAGGCTTGCTGGTAGTGTCGGCAGGTTCGCTGTCGACATTGACTTCCTCGTCGGCTTTGGAAGCGTCTTCCTTCGTCTCGTCAGAGGCGTTCGGGTTGGCGTTCACATTGCTATCGAGCTTGTCGAGGATGGCCTTTCCGTTGTCACCCTTGAGGGTGGAGTCGCCGTTCTCAACGGCGGTCTTCGTGTCGGTAACGATTGCCTTGAGCATATTGTCCGTCACCTTGTCTGCGGAGATGAAGGTCATCTGGCAGTCGACAGTGACCTCGTCCTGTTCGTCGGAGATTGCGACCTCTGTCGCATCACCTGTGTCGAACAGCTCGTAAGCTGAGCCGTCCTTATTGACAGGGCTGATGACATCGATGTCGTAGCGTCCCTTGTCAACTTCCACTTTGGATGTGCCCTTGTTCCCGTCCTTATCAGCCTTCACGGCGTGATAGAAGTCAACGGAAGCGTTGTCCTCATCAAGCCCCTTGATGTGGACGATGGCAGGCGTGGAATTCTCGTCCCAGCCCTTGTCCGCCGTGATGGTCAATGTGATTCGATGGCCCGGCGCTTCTTCCCCCGTTTTAGCGGTTCCGCATGCGGCCAGTGATAAAGCCATGGCGAGGGACGCCGTCACGGCAAGCAGGCGCTTGACGGTCGGTGTTAGAGTCATATGAAAGAACCTCCTTTTATGTGTAAGCTGCCACTCTCACTTTTGGTGCGGCAGGCCGCACCTCATTGTCAGAGCAAAATCCAACATATTATTATATAATTATATATAAAATCTGCACGTAAATCAAGGGATTTCCCGGTCGGCGCACATCATCACGCTGTCCGGTGCCTCCCGCCGGAGATTGACACTCTTGCGTTGCAATTATATAATTATATAAAGTTTACCTAGGGAGGGAGTACGGATGGATGGGACCAAGAGTGGAGCCGCCCCCGAGAGGACGATTCTCTCGCTTTCCATAACGGTGGAGGACAAGAGAAAGCTGAAGATTATGGCAGCAGAGAGGAACACGACCATCGCGGCAATCATCCACGGGTGGGTGAAGGAGCATTGTTCCGACAAGTCGGAAGAAAGCACAAATTGAGCATTTGCGGACTAATCAAAAAGCATTTAATCAATTGAGATTGAAATAGAAAGTGTCTAAACGAATGGAGGTGATTCATTTGGCGAGAAAGAAATCAAAGCTCAACGACAACAACCTCGCCATTGCGTACTACCGCTACTCCTCCCACTCGCAGAACGAGGCGAGCATCGAACAGCAGCGCGAGCTTGCCCACGAATGGGCGGACGCGCACGGGCTGAAAATCGTCCGAGAGTACGAGGACGCGGCCATATCCGGCACGAAGGAAGACCGTCCGGGATTCCAGCTGATGCTGTCGGAGGTCGCAAAAATCCGTCCGAACACCCTCATCGCGTGGAAGACCGACCGTCTGGGTCGCGATAAGTACGTGCTGGCGATGGCGAAGAAGACGATTCGCGACGCGGGGTGCGAGATACACCTGCTGGCGGAGAACATCCCGACGGACACCGCCGAGGGAATCCTCATCGAGGGGCTGATGGAGGCTCTGGCGGAGTATTACAGCCGGAACCTGTCCGTGCACATCCAACGAGGGATGGACTTCAACGCCGAGCACGCGAACTTCAACGGCCATAAGGTGTTCGGCTTCAAGACGGAGAAGGTGGACAAGAAGCGCAAGTACGTCATAGACCCCGATACCGCGCCGTTCGTGCAGTTGATGTTCGCGAAGTACGCCGAAGGAGAACCCATGCAGTCCATCTGCGACGAGTTCAACGAGGCCGGTCTGCGTACGTCGAGGGGCAACCCCTTCGGTGTGAAGACGATGCACAGGATGCTCAAGAACCGCGCGTACATCGGCGAGTACAGACACGGCGAGTTCGTCGTTCCCGGCGGGATGCCCGCTCTGGTCGACGAGGAGACGTTCGACAGGGCGCAGAAGCGCCTCGCCGAGAACAAGCGCAAGGGTTCCCAGAGGGCGCGAGGAATGGACGAGGATGGCGCTCCTCGCTACTGGCTGACCGGGAAGCTGTACTGCGGCGAGTGTGGGGAGACGATGCAAGGCGTCTCGGGCACGAGCAAGACGGGGCGCACGTATTACTACTACTATTGCTCCGCCCAGCGGAAAAAGCTGTGCACGAAGAAGAAGGTCAAGAAGGACTGGATTGAGGACCTCGTGACCGACGTCCTGAGGTACATCATCGACGACTCGGAGAACCTGATGTCCCTTGCGGTGGACGCCGCCGTGTACTACAAGGAGCATTACAAGGAGACGGGGTACCTCGAAGGTCTGGAGGCGAAGCGCAAGGAGGTCGAGAAGGGCATCGCGAACCTGATGAAGGCAATCGAGGGCGGTGCGCTTAGCGACACCCTCATAGAGCGCCTGAACCAGCTTGAGGCGCAGAAGGCATCCCTGAACGATGCGATACAGGCCGAGAACGTCAAGGTCTCGCTGTGCGAGGATGAGCACAGCATCAAGGCGTACTTCGAGAAGTTCCTTCACGCGGACTTCGACAACCCGGAGACGCGCGATAAGATATTGGAATATTTCGTCGATAAGATTTATCTCTACGACGAGAAGCTGGTCGTGACCTCGTGGTATTCGGAGGATAAGACCGAAATCACGTGGGATATGCTGAAAGGAGCGGACGGCGACCCTTTTGTTAAAGGGGAAGCCGCCGAGTTCGACTGCTTCCCCTTAGGCTCCACCATAGGAGAATTAGGCGAACACCTTTAGGTGCTCGCCTTTTTGTTTGACTCACCTATTGCCTATGTCGTCTATCTGTCGCCTATACGACCTGCACCGTTCTTCCGGCCTCCTGTCATCGCCTATAGTCTCACTCCATCGACCATAGCCCAGCGGTGTTATCCATGCAAAATTTGTGAATCGGTTAACAATGGAACTGGTTTGCCTTTCATAAGACCACCGTGGGTAAAATCGACCTGTCGTTTCCGGCACCATGCCGTTGCAGGCCACCTGTATGCAGCAATGCAGCATTACAGCGCTGGCGTTTTGCAACATGAAGCCATTGCGGCGCAACTGCAAACGAAAACAGGAGGTTCACTATGTGCGGCATCGTTGGCTACACCGGCAACCACCAGGCCCAACCATTTTTGCTCGACGGACTCGCATCCCTTGAGTATCGCGGTTACGACTCGGCGGGCATCGAAGTCCTCTCCCCCGACGGGTCGCTTCACGGCGTCAAGTGCTCGGGGCGCGTCGAAATCCTCGCGCAACGCTGCAACACGGCAAACCTCGTGGGAACATCGGGCATCGCCCATACCAGATGGGCTACGCACGGCGCTCCTTCCGACCGCAACGCCCATCCGCATACCGATTGCTCAGGCCGTATCGCAATTGTCCACAACGGCATCATCGAAAACTTCCGACAGCTGCGCTCCCAGCTTATCGCCGCTGGTCACGAGTTCAAAAGCGATACCGACTCAGAGGTTATCGCCCACCTGATCGAGGACTCTTGGAACGGCCCCGCCAAGGGCAACCTGCTCGAGGCGGTCCGCATCGCTGTCTCTCGTTGCGAGGGCTCCTGGGCGCTGGCGGTCTTGTGCGCCGACATGCCCGGCCAAATCGTCTGCGCTCGCAGACGCTCTCCGCTCGTCATCGCCACCACGGCAAACGGCTGCTACGTCTCTTCCGACATTACAGCTCTTGCCGGCAAGGCCAAAGAAGTCATCCAACTCGACGATGGACAGCTGGCGATCCTGAGTCCACAGGGCACCTGCTCGGTTTTCGACGAGGACGGCAATTCCGTCAACTCCCCGACCACCATGACCGTGGATTGGGACGCCTCGGCCGCCACCCTGGGCGGCTATCCCGATTTCATGGCAAAGGAAATCGCAGAACAGCCTGAGGCGATTCGCCGCCTGCTCCAAAACCGCCTTGGCAAACACGGTATCGAACTCGACGAGCTCACCCTCACCAAAGAGGAGATGGCAGCTATCGACAAGGTTTACGTCGTAGCATGCGGCACCTCGTACCATGTCGGCCTCATCGCCCGCGACTTCATCGAGAACTGGGCAAAGGTCCCGGTCGTCGTCGAACAGGCCTCCGAACTCAACTACAAGGAGTCGGTCCTGGTAACCCCCAACACCCTTTGCGTCATCATCACCCAATCCGGCGAAACGGCCGACACCCTCACCGCCGCGCGCCGCATGCGCGGCCTGGGCTGCAAGATCTTTGCCATCACGAACGTTCTCGGCTCGACGGCCGCACGCGAGTCGGACGGCACCCTGTACATCCAAGCTGGCCCCGAAGTTTGCGTCTGCTCGACCAAGGCTTACACGGCGCAAATGGTCGGCGCCGCCTTCCTCGCCCTGCGCCTCGCCCAAGCACGCGGCACCATGACGAGGGAAGAGGTCGAGAAGAAGTTCCATGAGCTGGAAACCGTTCCCGACTTGATCGACCAGATTCTTAAGCGGAGCTGGCAGGACAAGGAGGCCTCTCGCGCCTTCCGCCGCGCTCATTCGTCGCTCTTCCTGGGACGCGGTGTAAACTCAACCGCTGCCGCCGAGGGCGCCCTCAAACTCAAGGAGATCAGCTACCTACATGCCGAGGCATATGCGGCAGGCGAGATGAAGCACGGACCGATCGCCCTGCTCGAGCCCGGCTTCCCCGTTGTGGCGATCGTGCCGCAGGGCCATGTGCACGACAAGACGATTTCCAATATCCAAGAGTGCATCGCCCGTGGCGCCACCGTTATCGGTGTGGCCACTGACGGAGACGAGGACGTTGCGACGATCTGCAGCAACGTCCTGTGGGTGCCGCCCGTAACGGATGAGTTCCTCGTTCCGCTCGTGGTGGCCGTGCATCTCCAGATGCTGGCGCGCTATGTGGCAATCGACCGCGGCTACGACGTGGACAAGCCGCGCAACCTCGCAAAATCGGTCACGGTCGAATAAAGGCAATTCGCTGTTGCCTATGCCCGCTCGCTGTTGCCTATGGTGAGTGTCCGTTGCCTATGATTTATTACCTTTAGAAGCCTTCAAGGTGCAGAAAACCATAGACAACGGCAAGTGAAACCACAGGCAACAGCAGACGCTAGCTATCCTTCGAAAGTGCGGCGCAGCAAATCGTAAGCAAATCGCACGAAAATGGAGAGAACCGCCGTTGGTTCTCTCCATTTTTTATCTGTTGCCTATGGTGAAAGACTGTTGCCGGACGCGTCCCGAAATTTGGTGTAAGCGGCCATGCCGCCCGCGCCCGAAATGGCGCGGCCGTTCCCTAGAATCGCAGTCGCCACAACAAACGGTTCTGGAGAGAGGAACGACCGCTATGGACACTGTACACGAGGAGGCGCTCGCCGCAGCCGGATGTCGCGCCCGTGCGCCTCGCTCGACGCGGAGGTCGCCGAGCTGCGCGGCGCGGACCTGTCCTTCGACGGGTGGCCCCACCTGTGGATCGACGCGACTGTTAGCGTCAATCTATTTTTCGCCAGTTTCGCTAAGCAACCTCACCGGTCGCGCAAAGGCGGTTTCACCGGTTGCGCCAACGTACTTTCACCGATTTCGGTCACGCCCTGGCCGGGCGAAGTTGGGGGTGCGGCACAGATCGGACCCGTAGGGCTCCAAGTAGTCGCGCGTGAGCGTGTAGAACATGACCATGACGGCTTTCATAGGTCCTCCGTTCTCTGATTCAACCCGCCTGTCCGCACGACACCGGGGACAAACGCCCCGAAATCGCTCGGACGCTACCATGCGGGCAGCCTTGGGGAAAATGATACCGCCGGCAGGACGCGCCCGCCGGCGGCTGGAAGGGGGCCGTCCACCCGTCGCGCCGGCAAGGCAACGCGAGCCGGGCGGCCCAGGGCACGCAATGGATTAGACGGCCACCGCAAGCAGCTCGCGGTCGGTCGCGGCATGCTCGTCGTGCGTGCGAACGACGTCCTGGAAGCTGTCGGTGTTGGAGACGATCATCATGACGGTGTCGTCGTAGCCTTCCGCGGCGAGCACGTCGCGGTCGAAGGCCACAAGCTTCTGCCAGCGCTTCACCTTGTCGCCCTGGGCAACGTGCTTGGTGAAGCCCTTGCCTTCGAGCTGGACGGTGTAGATGCCGATGTGGATCAGGAGCTCGGCGCCGGATGCGGTGGTGATCCCGACGGCATGGCCGGCGGGGAACACAGCGGTGACGACACCGTCAGCGGGCGCGACGACGACGCCCTCGGAGGGCTTCACGGCAACGCCACGGCCAAGTGAGCCGAAGGCGAACACCTCGTCGGCGACGTCCTCGAGCGCCACGACCTCACCGGCGACCGGGGCGTTGAATACCTCCTGCTTGATGAGCTCGTCGGCGGCCTCCTTGGTCGCCTCCTCCTTCACCTGGGCCTCGTCCTCATCGACAAGGTACTCGGCGGGGACGCCGAAGAAGCAGGTGAGCAGGAAGCCGAAGACCATGGCGACGCCGATTCCGACGAGCACGCCGTAGAAGGTCATGTCGAGGTGGTCGAGGGCGGAGTTGATATAGGTCGGGATGTTGAAGATGCCCATGCCGCCCTGGGTGTAGCCCATGCAGCCGAAGAAGCCCATGATGCCGCCGCCGAATCGCGGAGCATATGAGCGTGAAGGCGAAGGGGCGCTTGAGCGGCAGGGTCACGCCGTAGATTGAGGGCTCGGATACGCGCAGCACACACACCTTCCAATACCGAAGAAGCCTCGGCAGCCATGGAGTACGCTAAAGGAAATCTATGGATGATATCGGACAGGAGCGGATTATCGATGTGAAGGTGGTATCGAAGGCGAACCAGCAGGGGCGCCACGTGGCATGCAAGGCTCATCCGAAGTTCGAAGTCGCTATTGAAACCTGTGGAGAATACCCGATCGACCATCTCTATCATTTGGCCAGCGACTGCCCAAGCCTCATCCGGAATGAGACCAACAGACTCCTTGCTGAGTTCAATCTGAAACGTCTTTCTCGCTTGAAGATGAATCGAGATATAAGCTATCTCCTGGGGCGGGAACGAAACATCCAGGCGATCTTGCAAAGCATCGGCAATCTTCATTGCAACCTGATATTCCTCGCCATCACAGGAGAAATTAAGTGCATCTTGCCTCAGCGGGATATAATTTCCCGCTTTGATCCGCAGCACAGCAATTGCAATATGAACAAGGAGGTTCCGTCTGGCAACGGCGCTCACTGAATACCCTTCTTGCTGCAAGACATCATCAATGCAAGCAAGTACCGGCTGAAGTATTTCACTCCCCCCAAGGGAACCGATGACATTCTCTGATTCGAATGCCCTCGATGCGAGACAAAGCCTACGACCCATCTCGTCACCTTCGATGCGTACGCCGTAATGGGGCAGCCTCTCGATCACGAGGTTATATTCAGACAGAATCCGTTCACATTCTTTTAGATCGTGAGAGATGGTACGTCCAGAAATATAGAAGATCGATGAGAGTTGCTCGATTGTGATCCATTCTTCGCGAGAGAGAAGGCAATCGAGTAGCAGCGAAACGCGTTCTTCAGGCGTACGATCAATGCCGCCGTGAGTACCAGCTGCAGCTTCCAGCACCCGCTCGAAAGTCCCCTTGTCCAGTACCTCAACATGGTATGCACCTCTGGAACGAGCAATATGAGCCATGGACTCGAGTTCGGAGTTTGCACGTGAAACCCAATTGCGTATAGTTCGCTCACTGACGCAATAGCGTTTTGCAAGACAGGCAGGCGTGCTATCCGCCTGGCCCTTGATGCGTTGAACAAACTTCCCGGCTTGGGGTAACCATTTACATGAATCATCGGTTGCTTCGAATTCCAAGAGACCATCCCGACTGTCGACGTCGCCCCTCAGAACTGAGGGGAGGCTCGAAGCCAAAGCCCGCGCCTCCCCTCTCGTGGGTCTTGCCGCTTAGTCCAGGTCCTCGCCGTTGCTGGCGATGACCTTCTTGTACCAGTAGAAGCTGTCCTTGCGGGAACGGTCGTAGGTACCGTTGCCCTGGTCATCGGCATCAACATGCACGAAGCCGTAACGCTTCTCCATCTGCCCGGACCCGGCGGAAACCAGATCGATCCAGCCCCATGGCGTATAGCCGATCAGATCGACACCATCCACCTCGACAGCAGTTTTCATCGCCTTGATGTGCTCCCGAAGGTATTCGATACGATAATCATCGTGAATCGAACCGTCTTCCTCGACCACGTCATAGGCGCCAAGACCGTTCTCGACGATCATCAACGGCACGCCGTAGCGCCCGTACATCTCGTTCAGAACATAACGCAAACCGCTCGGGTCGATTTGGCTACCCCAACGCGTCGCCTCGAGATAGGGATTGGTCTTACCTCCGACGAGATTCCCCTTCACGCTCTCAGCGTTCGGGTCTGCTGACGCGCAGCTCGTCATATAGTACGAGAAGCTGCAGAAATCGACCTTGCCCTCGGCCAGCGTCTCGAAGTCGCCCTCGGCGATTTCAAGCTCAACACCGTTGTCGGCCCACAGCCTTCGGGCGAAATGCGGGTAGGATCCGCGAATCTGAACGTCGCAGCAGTAATAATCGAACATCTGCATCTCATGCTGGGCCGCAATCACATCCGCGGGATTGCATGTAAGCGGATAGCGCGTCATCAAATTGATCATGTTTCCGACCATATTCTCGGCATCGATCTGATGCGCGAGCTTGACCGCGCGCGCACTCGCCAGAAACTGGTGATGGAGGGCCTGATAGCGCAGCCTCACGTCATCATGCTGCTCGGTGAAGCGGACTACGTCGTCGTCACCGTTCAGCATTCCGAGACTAACGAGGTTTCCAAGCGGCGTGAATGCACAGTTAATCTCGTTGAAGGTAATCCAGTAACGGACCTTGCCCTTGTAACGATTGAACACGGTATCGCAATAGCGGACGAACAGGTCGATCACCTCGCGACTTGCCCAACCGTTATGCCGTTCGGTAAGTCCGAAAGGCGTCTCGTAGTGAGAGAGCGTAACGACGGGCTCGATACCGTTCTCATGGAGCAGATCGAAAACCTTATCGTAAAACGCCAGACCCTCCTCATTCGGGACATCCTCCATGCCGGTCGGAAAGATGCGCGACCACGCGATGGACATGCGGTATGCCTTGAAGCCCATCTCCGCCATGAGCGAGATATCTTCCGCATACCGATGATAGAAGTCATTTCCAACGTGATTCGGATAATAGAGCTCCGGATCAATAGTACGAGTGATCAGACGCGGAGCCTTATGCGAACCGGCTGTAAGCACGTCGTCAACCGAAGGGCCTTTACCACCCTCATCCCAACCGCCTTCGCACTGATTTGCGGCCGTTGCTCCTCCCCAAAGGAAGGTATCGGGAAAACTCATCTGAAAACCTTTCGAATTAAGCCGGGCCCCGACGCGAAACCGAGGCCCGCAAGGCTTGCATGGATGCCTGCTCACCTATTCAGCGGAAGGCTTATAGAGAATAAAGCAGGCGATGAACGTGACGATTGCGCCGACACCGACACCCGCTGCGATCCAAACGAAGTTCATGGGGTCGGGGCCGAGGTACGCCGGAAGACCGAACAGGCCCTTTGCGCCCGAGACGACATAAGTGCTCGCCCCGCCAAAGCCGGCAACGAGGCCTCCAAAGAACGAACCGATCATCGCGGCGTACATCGGAGTTTTGTACTTGAGGTTCACGCCGTACATGGCAGGCTCAGTGATGCCGCCGACCATTGCGGTGATACCGCAGGAGACAGCGGTGGACTCGACAGACTTGTCATGAGACTTCACCGCGACCGCAAAAGATGCCGCACCCTGGTTGATATTGGAGATAAGCATTGCGGGGATGACGATGGACTCGTGGCCAAGCTCGGCAAGCGTGGCGATGCCATATGGGACGAGCGCGGAGTGCATGCCGGTCATGATGATCCACGGGAAGATGGCGGCAAGGACAGCGACGCCGAGCGGACCGGCAACGCTATAGAACCAGACGATTGCCTGGGTAAGGTAGGTGCCGAGGAACGCGCCGAGCGGAGCGATCGCGCAGAGGGTGAGAGGAATCATCACGAGGAGCGTCAGAAGCGGCTCGGTCACAGAGCGAATCACATCAGGCGAGTGCCTCCCGATAAAACGCTCGATGGGCGCCATGATCCAAACGGCCATGATGACCGGGATGATAGTGCTCGAGTACGTGGCGCCGTAGATCGGCAGACCGAAAATCGAAAGCTGGGCACCGCCCTGAACCGCAGCGATGAAATTGGGGTGGATTAGCATGGCACCGACGAGCATGCCCAAACCCATATTCGCCTTGAAGCGGCGCGCCGCCGCGGCGCCGACGAAAATGGGGAGGAAGTAGAAGCCGGCATCCCCCACGAAGGAGAAAACCGTATCGGTGGGATCGCCAGGCGTCAGGATCCCGAGCTGCTCAAGAACGAGCACGATGATCTTCAGCAGACCAGCACCCACAAGAATGGAAATCAAGGGAGTGATGCACGCTGCGATCGCCTCGAAAACAGCGTTGATCGAGAACTTCTTCTTGCCCTCGTCGAGATTCTCCTCGACTGCCTCCTGCCTATCGAAACCATGCTTCTCGCAGATGAGCTCATAGGCATCGGCAACGGCTTGACCGATGATGACCTGGTACTGATCGCCGGACCACTGGCTGCCCATGGCACCGGGAAGCTTCTCGATAGCGTCCTTCTGAACCAGGCTCTTGTCTTTCACATTAAAACGAAGCCGCGTGATGCAGTGCGTGCAAAACGTGACGTTGCTCTTGCCGCCCAGCAGCTCGACGATCCCGTCGGCGAGCTCGGCGTAGCGCTCTTTTTTGGCCATAAAAGGCCCCTTTCGCTTGCAGGGGCGAAGGGAGGAACCCGCACGCGCGGTCAGCGCGCACGCCCCCTATCTGCCCGCACCTTTGATGCAGACCCCGCTCACATGAATCACCAGATAGAGCTTCTCGTCATCCGAAAGGACCGCGCCCTCCCACTCGCCGGCGATATGCTCGGCGATGCGCTCGACGCAGGCGAACTCGCGCGGGTACTGGTCCTCGATGCCTCGGAAGCCGTCGACGCACGTACTGTCGAGCGCCGCACCGGAGTGAAGCCGCTCGAACAGGTAGCGCATGTGCGTCGCATAACGGGAGAAGGCGAACGACGCGCGGTCGACGGTGATTTCGAAAGCGTCCTCGATGATCTCGGTGACGTCTTCGAGCATCTCGTCGTCGCAGCGCTGCCGCTCCTCCTCTTCCTCATCCACCGGGTCGAGGCGCGCATTGACGAGGTTGATCGCGATGGCGACCGCCTCATCATCCGGAAGCGCGACGCGGAATCGCTTGCGGAGGCGACGAACCATGTGCTTCCCGACGCGGTATTCCTCGGGATAGGTATGTTCGACGTCGTACGCAAGCGGCATGCGCACGCGCAAGTTCTTCTTTGCGCGCTCGATGGCGAACGAGAGGTGATCCGCCAGGATGAACGCAAGGTTGGGGCTCAACTGATAGGCGAGCTCGCTGCGGACGTAATCGGTCGCCTCAACGGCGAACGTCATCACGTCTTGGGGAAGATCGCCCATCGCGGAGATGTAGCGCTCGTCGACATCGTAGAAGGTGCGCTCGACCTCGTCGAGGTCCAGCTCGCGCGGAAGCTCGCCGAACCCGATGCCGCGCCCCATGGCGAGCAGCTCATTTCCGGCGTTATCCGTGCAGACCGCAACGTTGTTGTTGATACGACGAATCGCCCTCATGCTTCCCTCCCCTTTCGTTCGATCCCGGGCACCGCCGTTTCCGAAATGCGTCTCATACGATCGCTAGAAACGAAAAAACTCCCCAAGGACACCAAGTGGCGCGCCCATGCGGGCTGCCATTCGGTCATGCCTCAGAGAGTAACATTCCGGGAGTGCGATGCGATTGTGAACAGAGCCGGTCATGCCCCATGCGGGTAACATTCCACCGAGTACGATACCGCGAAGAGCAATGAAACGCCAGACCGGGCTGTGGAAGAATCTGCCTCTCGCTCCATTGCAATCGGCGGGCGGTTCGGAATTCGCCGCGAATGGAGCGCTCAAGTATTTGAAGTTCGTTTCACGTAAATGGTCAATTTGCCCCTTCCCAGGGTGTGACGACCGCGAGCCATCCGTGCGCACGCTCCGGGCGGTTTTTCGCTTATCTCGATATCGGGGCATCTACCTGCGAGAACCATCGGATAACAACTCGGCTTCCCGACGACTTCCTATCGAAGGTAAACCCCTAAGAGCGTCTCGGGGCGAAATCACCGGCAAAACGCAGCGGCAGCACTTCTTTTCCAAGCATCAGACACCCTGGGAACCTGTTTATTTACCACTTGGACCCGAACGAACGAAGCCAGAACGAGGATCGTGCTCGACACGGAGCCGTAGAACGTGCTGCGCCCTCGAAATCTCAAACCAACTGCGCAAACGGAACTATGCTCCGATCGGGCACTCGACCCGGGAGGAGCTGGATATGGAGCGAAACGTAATGGGAGAGTTGAACGTCTACAGGGGGTCCGGCGCCAAGCCGAACTTCAGCGAGATCGCGAAGAGGCACGGGATGGACTGGCACACGGTCGCCAAGTACTGGAGGGAGGGCATGAGGCTCGCGGACTCCGAGGGCGAGGCCTTCGAGTTCAGCGTCTTCACCGCCACGCTCGGCTACTCCAGGAAGCACCGGTTCATCCCGGTCGGGAGCCGCACGCTCGACGACCTCCTCTCCCGCCTGCTCTCGACCTTCACCAGGCTGGGAGGGGTGCCCGAGGAGTGCCTCACGGACAACATGTCGTGCCTGGTGACCGTCTCGGGCCGGAAGGGGACCAGGCAGGAGGGGGTCTGGAGGTTCGCGCGGGAGGCGGGCTTCGAGCTCAGGCTCTGCGCCCCGCGCTCCCCGCAGACCAAGGGCAAGGACGAGTCGGCGAACCGCTTCCTCAAACGGCTGCCCGCCTACGGGGGCGAGTTCACCGGCTGGGCCGGGCTCGCGGACGCGGCGGCCCGCGTCGAGGCATAGGCGAGCTCGGAGCCCAACCGCACCACCGGGCTCCCGCCCGACGTCCTGTTCATGCGGGAGAAGGAGGGCCTGCGGCCCATCGGCAACCTCCGGCTGCTCGAGTCGATGGCGGGCGACGCGTCCGTGCAGACCGTCCCGCCGACGATGCTCGTCAGGCTGGTCGGGGCGGTGTGCTGCAACCAGAACGACGCGTGGGCGTGCGAGAGGAACTTCATGGACAGGAGGAGCCTGGAGCCCGGCTACGAGCGCGCGCCGCTGCCCGAGGAGCCCGGCGGCGAGGCGAGGGTGCTCAGGCTCGTGGAGGAGGCGTTCGACAGGAAGAGGAGGGCGGCGTAGGATGGGGGCGTGACCGCTGGCCTCGAGGGAGCGGCCTTACACCACTTTTCGTGACGCGATTTGTTGCCTATGATTTTCTGCCTTTAGAGAGCTTCAAACCGCATTATTTCATAGGCAACGGCAGAGAGGACAAGGATGCCCTCCCGTTACCTATGGCAATTCGTCGTCTCCTATGGCAGAAAGGCGTTGCCCATGACGGGTTGCTGTTACCTGTGCCCGTTCGACGTTCCCCATGCCCGTTCGTTGTTGCCTATGATTTTCTACACTTTCAGAGCCTCAAACCGCAGAAAACTGCAGGTGGCTTCAAGAACTCATAAAAGATAGTATTTCTTATTAATTCAGAAAAGATTTATTTTATTTTTTTGTTAATATTTTAACAGGACGTCCTTGTCTTATTTAACACGTTGTTGGAGGTAATTATGAGTGCTTCAACTAATGGTTTCGATTTTTCGCGGCGTTCCTTGTTCGCATAGTTGGTCTTGTGTATATACGCATCTGCATTCCACCCCAGTTATTTCAGCGCATGATTACATCACCGTTACCGTTTAGTTTTTTGTTTCGTCTTGATAGAAGCTCCGGCAAGAAGACATCAACCGCCGTTCATCTACGATGCGGCACATTTTGGAGGCTCACATGAAGCGGCGTATTCCGTGGTTGTGTACAGGCGCGCTGGCAATCGCCATGGCCTTCGCACTCCTTTACGCCTTCAATCAGCAAAGGCAGTTCGAAGCGCTAAAGCATGAGGCGACGGAAGGGTTCGAACTCAAGGGAACGTACACGAGCTACCAGGGGCTGCCTCGCTCCATCTACTTTGAGCCCGAAGATACAGTCTCGGAGGGCAAGGGGGCCGAGATGCGTTGGGCTGCCCGTACCGAGGACTCCGATTACGTTGGAGGGCCCGTATCCCCCACAAGCGACCCGAATCTATTTACGCTGCTCGATGAAGACAGAGAAACACGCGGGTTCGTGCATCTTGCCTATGCAAAAGGCAAAACGGGCAGGCTCTACCTCAGCCTCGATGGCTCTCCGCTCGAAGAATACAAGAAGATCGACGACTGCCGCGTTACCTGGCACGATGAGGGCGGCGAGTAACTTAAAGTCATAGCATGCCGAAGGCACACAGCATACCAAAGGCGCCCAACATGCTCGCTTTGCGCAAAAGGCGCCCGCTTTTCAGAAAGCCGGCGTTTTCTTTTTTCCAACAGACATGCACACGACGATCATTTTCTTCCCCGCTATGCAACAGAAAAGGTCTTTCCCCTG
>OLVZ01001086.1_pt1 | contig 24448 bp, 20 predicted proteins | sample 1673341 | NCBI WGS metagenome assembly OLVZ01 (sample SAMEA3178944, study PRJEB25190) | human gut metagenome | biome: human gut; feature: human-associated habitat; material: faeces | place: Austria | collected 2013 | reverse complement strand
AGCATCTGCCGCACCTCGCTCGCCGTATCGGCACTTAGAATTATGCGGTATTGCCGTAAAAATCAACGCAAAATAAATCTTGATTTTTTGACAGGCCTGTAGTATACTATACAAGCAACATATGAGCCGGTGTGTTGGAATTGGCAGACGAGACGGACTCAAAATCCGTTGGTGGTGACACCGTATGGGTTCGACCCCCATCACCGGCATTCCTTATACCTAAGCCTTTTAGCGGCTTAGGTATTTTTTGTGTGGCAGACAAGATTCAGGCTTGTCTGCCATTTTGTCTGCCACTTTTACCCCAAATGGCAGACAAAACGGATTTATTTTCCGTTGGTTTTGGCGGACAAGTTCGCCCAACGGAGTTTTTCTCCTAAGCGATTTTTCGTTTGGGAGATTTCTTCTTTTCGGGAAGTTCGCCAAGGTTGATTTTGCTGGCAATCATATTCGCGGCTTCCATCTTGCTGTCCACGTCAATGTGGGCGTAAATATTGGCCGTGGTGGAAAAGCTGGAATGCCCCAGCCACATCTGTACCTCTTTCATCATGACTTTGTTCTTGATGAGCAGACTGGCGCAGGAGTGGCGGAGGTCATGGTAGCGAATCGGGCGAAAACCATTCTTCAAGAGCATTTCGCGGAAAACCCGTGTCACATAGTCCGGGGTCACAAGGTGCCCCATATCATCAACGCAGATATAGTCCTTATATTCCTTGCAATAGCTGTTGCCGCAAAGTTTCATTTGCTGGCGCTGGCGTTTTTGGGCTTTCAGTAAAGCTTGTTCAACTGCGGGAATCAGCGGCAAACTGCGGAAGCTGGACTTGTTTTTCGTCCGGCACTTGGAAACGTCCACCATTTTGCCATCCACATTGATGCGTTCAAAGGTGCGTGAAATCGTGACGATTTTCCGTTCAAAGTCGATGGCCGACCATTGCAGACCGATTACCTCGCTGCGGCGCAATCCATAGAACGCAGCAAGCATGACAGGAAGTTCCATTTTAGTATTTGCAAAAATAGGCAGCACTTCCATCAATTCATCCGCTGAATAATAGCTGGCAACAAAGTTGTCTTTTTTGGGGCGCTCCACTTCGGCAGCAGGGTTATAGGGAATCAGTTTGAGTTTTACTGCGTCCGACAAAGCCTTGCGGATGTTGGCATGGTAATGGAGAACCGTGTTCCCACTTACTCCACGCTTGTTGATTTCATGGGTGTAGAACATCTCAATATCCAGCACCGTGATTTCATTCAAGCGTACTTTCCGTGCGGAAAAATACGGCGCAATCCACGATCTGACATTTTGGCAATAGCCGGAGTAAGTGACCTCTTCCCAACTTTTGCGTTTCCATTGCAACCAAAATTCAAGATAATTGGAGAACAGCATATTGGGATGTGGTGTATTCCAACTTTCCTCGGTATCTTCTGTGGCGGCTGCGGCGACGCGCTCTTTTACACCATGCACTTCTTCTCCGGCGCTGGCCGCGCGAATCATCGTCTGGAGCAGCGCCTTGGCCTTAGTTGCATTGCGGTCGGTGGACAACCCCGTACTCAGCGTTTTGCGGTTTCGTTTTCCTTTTTCATCCGTGGGCAGATTCAGAACCACATAATAGAATCCGTGTTTTTGCGTAAGATAGCCTGTAACTTTCGTTTTCATTGCGTTGCTCCTTTCCGGCTATCCAACGGTATTGGCAACACCTATATGATAGCGGATATGTACCTCTTATTCCACACTGTCGATTGCCGCATTGACAGTGTTGCAATCTGCGGGTGTTTCTTTCTGCAAAAATCGGATTACATTCACCTTGGGGATGCGGTAACTGCGCCCAATGCGAAACGCCTTGATTTTCCCTGCATTCAGCATACGATATGCCGTTTTCTTACTCACGGGCCGCGAACCGCCCAGCATCTCGCACAGCTGCGGTACGTCCACCACATCGGGATATTTGCGGAAAATTTCTCGTTTTCCAATCGGCTCTCCCATAGTCGTCAACTCCTCTCATAATAATTGCGGATTTGATTCCACAAGCATAGCGGCCACTTGTGGAAAACAAGTGACCGCCATAATCTGAAATCAAATTTATATCCTATTCGACACTACTTCCCGGATATAGGGCAGACCATTGACCCGGCTGCTGGAGCAGCGCCCGCGTCCTGTACCACATTGTTGGCAGTACCGCCGATTCCTTGAGGGTATCGCAACGGTGCGTATCATAATGATCGACCCTTTCATCGCATAGGCGGTGTTCCACGCCGCCCCTCTGAGCGCCTGTGAGCGCGTTTATAGCGACAGGAATATCCTATCATAGCTAAACCGCTGCACACGCCTTAGAGTCTGCTTGCCGTCGCTCCGTGGGTTGCGGCAAGATCGAATTTATGTAGCCAATGGTCTGGTTATTCTGCTTTCAAGGTTCTCTCAAGGGGAGAGGGCCTTTCAACACCCTCTATAACTTATATACTCTGCAAAAATAAAAACCTTGAGGGAAAAATTAAAATTATTTTTCGCGCTGCTCACATACGAAATTTGGAAACCGCAATCAGAAATTCAATGACCTGTGTTTGAAACAGATCTTCGTCAAAGCGGCCATTTACAAAGCTGTAACTGCGCAGCAATGTGTAGTAGCGCTCATACAGCTTTTGGATAGCGGTGTGGTTGGCTTTTTTGGCCTGTGCCAGCAGTTCTCTATATGCTCCCATCAGTGTTCCCCCATTGCATTGCGGATTTTATTGATTGCATTGTGTTTGTGCGTACTCACGGTGTCAGGCTTGATTTTCAGCTTCGTCGCCGTATCGGCAATCGAAAGCCGGTCAATGTACAAGCAAATCATAACCTCACATTCTTTCGGGGAGAGCTTGTGCAAATAGGGCTTGATAGCCTCCCACATCAGTTTGGCTTCTACTGCAGATTCCAAGGATTCCTCCCGGATGGAATCTACGTGTTCAATGGTTTCGGCAGCATATTCATAGGAACATTCCACCTTTTGAATCTTCTTCAGATGGCGGATATAGGTCAACCTGCGGTTCTTCAGCACCGTGGCCAAATACGCGGTAAACTGCGCGGCCAGTGCGGCATCCTCACCATAAATCCAATATTTATTGGCATCCTTTTTTCTGGACATATTTACCTCCAAAATTTTGAGTTTCATTGAATAGAAGCTCAAAAAGGAGGTGCACGAGCGCAATAAAAATATCGTTTCAACGTGCATATTCAAAAAGACAAGCACAAAAAAGGCCCGACAGCCAATTTGGCTGTCGGGCCTGAAACGTAATGTAACTATACTTACATCGTATTTCGGTGCGTAAGGGTGGCCCAGTGCAAGGGGCTATGTTTTCTACACTATTGTTGTAAAATGTACAGCTTGCGCTGTGCTTTTTCACCAAGGCATCCAGAATCCCGGTGTTCAACTTATTGACCTCGACGTAGAGTAAAAAACGCCCGCGCTTTTCAGGCGCGGGCGTTATAAAAAGGAGAAAACGCGATTTTGCATTACGCAAAACGCAGAAAAAAGAGCATCAAATATCTATCAACAATATTTCTCAATGATTTTCTGCATAACATCCCAGCTTTTCTCCATGTCGGCGGTCAGTTTGAACTGGGTTCGGGCGCGGTTGAGGTTTTGAGTCTCGTAGTTGATGTGAAAGTAGTGGTCGCCCTCCAGATAATCGGCGAGGAAGCGCATACCACATTCCATCGTCATCAGTTTGGCACCCCACGGCAGGGTCTGCTTTTCCAGCGGGGTGAACGCTTCACCTGCTGCCTGCAAGAAGCCCTTGGTGTAAATTTCAAACAGTTCCATGCTGAAATTCACTTTCGAGAGGTCGGATTCATCCTCGGCGCAGTGGTTAGCGCCAAAACGGATTGAATCGCCAAAATCGTTCGCGGCCAGCCCCGGCATGACAGTGTCGAGGTCGATAACACACAGCCCCTCCCCAGTCGTTTTGTCGAACAGGATATTGTTCAGCTTGGTGTCGTTGTGGGTGACGCGCAACGGCAGTTTGCCCGCTGTCAGCAGGTCCACCATAACATGATAATCCTCTTCACGGGCGCGGACAAACTCAATTTCGCGCTGTACCTGTGCGGCGCGTCCCATGCGGTCCTCAGCCACAGCACGCTGGAAGTCCGCGAAGCGTTTTGGTGTATCATGGAAGTGAGGAATCGTCTCATGCAGGGTGTTTGCCGGGTAGTCGGCAAGCTGGTGTTGGAAATTGCCAAAAGCAACGGCGCTTTGGTAAAAATCTTCGGAGGACTGCACCTGCTGCAAGCAGACGGTGTTCTCCACGAAGTCATAGACACGCCAACAACCGCCGTCGGCGGCCTTATAATAGGGCTTTCCAGCTTTGGTCAGCGCAACATGGAGCGTGGCACGTTCCGGGTCAGCCCCGCGCTGTTTGGCCTTTTCGCGCAGAAAATCCGTTACACCGCAAATATTTTCCATCAGACCGTCCGGGTCTTTGAATGTATCAGTATTGATTTTTTGCAGAATATAGCGTTTTTGCGTTGCTTGTTCGGTGAGAGCATACGTCTGGTTGATATGCCCTTCGCCATAGGCGATTGGCTCGGACACCGGGCCGTTCCACGCCCACGCGGCTAAAATCTTGTTCATTTCATATACATCCTCTCGGTTTTGTATCAGGCCGTGATGCTGTACAACACAACGCCTGCCACGGCGGCACCCGCCATAACCTTGATTGGGCTGGGCTTCCACTTGCGCAGGACGAAAAAGCCTGCAAGGAAAATTACCAGCGCCATCAAGTCAAAGCTGCTCAAATCTGCTGGAAGAGTACGTTGGCCGTATAGTGCCAGAATCATCAACGAGATACCGGCAGAGGCAATCATAGCGATTACAGCGGGGCGCAGCCCTGCCAAAACCCCCTGCACAATGCTCAAGCCACGGAAGCGGTAGTACACATAAGCCAAAGTCATCACAATGACACAGGATGGGAAGATACAGCCGATAGTGGCAATCAGCGCTCCCGGCAGCCCAGCCACCTGAATTCCCACAAAGGTTGCCGCGTTAAGAGCGATAGGGCCGGGAGTCATTTCAGCAATGGCCATAATGTCGGCAAACCCCGTCATTGTCAACCAAGGGTGAATATCCACGACTTGGTCTTGAATTAAAGGCATGGCTGCATACCCGCCGCCGATGCTGAACAGGCCGACTTGAAAGAAACTCCAGAACAGTTCCAGATAGATCATTCCTCGACCTCCTTCTTTTGCAGATACAGCGTATCCAACGCACCAATCACACCGCAGACCAGAATAATCAGGATAATGTTCACGGAGAAAAAGCGAGTCGCCACGAAAGCCGCCAGCATCACAGCGATGGGCAGCAGGCGCTTCTTTTTCAGAATGGGCCATGCCATATTGATGACTACATCAAAGATGACTGCCGCCACACCGGCCAGCATACCGGCCATAGCCATGCTCACATACTTGTTGGAGCGAAATGCTTGGTAGAAAGCAGAAATGATGGAAATGATAATCAGCGGCGGCAGTGCTGAACCAACTACGGTAATCAATGCACCGGGGATTCCTGCCACATGGTAACCCACCAGAATAGAGGCATTGATGGCGATAGAGCCGGGGCTGGACTGGGCTATGGCCGTCAGGTCCAACATTTCTTCCTCCTCAATCCAGTGCAGTTCTTTCACAAAGCGCTCCCGCATGAGAGGGATAATGACAAACCCGCCGCCGAATGTACACGCGCTGAGTTTAAAGGTAGAAAGGAACAACTGCCAATATTTATTTTTCTTGTCCAATAGAATCTGTCTCCTTTTCAGCGGTACATCTGCACCGCACGGGCCATTTCACGCATTCGGGGTTCAGCGTAGGCAAAAAACTTTTGCAGTGCCTTGCAATAGTAACTGCGTTGGGCTTTGTCTGCTGTATTACGGTCACGCTTGCAGCCGCCGTGACATAGGTTTACCCATCTGCATTGCTGACATTCTGCGGGGACATTCCGGCCATCCTTTATAAAGATGCGCATTTTCTCCCCCAAAAGCAACGATTGTAAAGAGTCATTTTGAATCGTTCCGAGTTTGTACTCGTCCAAACAGTAAAAATCGCACGGGTAAACAGCGCCACTGCCCTCCACAACCATGTAAGAACCGCACGCGCCGGTGGTGGAGCAAGTTCCCGTCGGTGCGCCCATGAGCAGCTGTATATAATCTTCAAACAGGCGAACACTGACATAGACACCTGTTTTCCAGTCACGATACCATGCGTCAAACAGGGCGCACAAAAATTGCGCGTACAGTTCCGGCGAAAGAGAGTAATTTTCGATTCCTCGCTGCGCGCCCAAGGGGTCTAAGCAAGGGATGAATTGGAGATAGCGCACACCCGTTGCTTTCATAGACTTATACACACGTTCCGCCTTTTTAGCCAGACGCTTGGTGACAACACATAAAAGGTTGCACTCGATATGATACTGCTCCAGCAGTTTGATCATCTGCATGACCCTTGTCCATGTTCCGTCGCCGGAAACATCTGGGCGCAAAGCATCATGTACATCTGGAGTACCGTCTAAGCTGATACCAACAAGGAAGTTTTCTTCGCGGAAAAATTTCGCCCATTCTTCGGCAACAGCAAGGCCGTTTGTCTGGATGGCATACTGCACCGTTACACACTTTTGGTTGTACTTTCGCACTGTCTGCGTAAAGAACAGAAAGAAATCCAGCCCTGCTAAGGTTGGTTCTCCGCCCTGAAAAGCAAACGAAACAAAGCCGCCTTGGTCAAGTTCCTCAAAACAGCGTCGTATCAATGTCTCGGCTGTCTGCAAGGTCATCATGCAATCTTCGGAAGTGCTACGGTTTTGCTGCTCATCCCGATAAAAGCAATAGTGGCAGCGCATATTGCAAAATCCGGCTGCGGGTTTTATCAGAAATTGAAGCTGCTTCATAACACCTCGGTGTTCTGCAATACGGTCAGGGGCGTTTTGCCCACAAACAAGGTATGACCGTCTGTGTACTGTTCTTCACGGTTCTTTAAGGCGTTAATCAGCAGGGCACGCAGTTCAGCTACACGCTCCGGGTTTTCGTCCAGTGCATTTTTTGTTTCGTGCGGGTCATCGCGCAGGTTGAAGTACAGTTCCCGTCCAGTCTGGGAGTACCAGATGTATTTATCCTCTTTTGTCAGGATAAAGTGCATGGAATCTTCACCCAGCGTGTGTTCCCCATGCAGGTATTCGCGGTCTAGCGGGTGCAACAGGCTGGTGCCGTCCACCGTTTCGGGAATCGGGGCTCCTGCCAGTTCCAACAGCGTGGGCATAACATCCCGCAGTTCAGCCAAGTCCGTGCGAACCGTGCCGCGCTTTCCGATGTAACGCTCCGGCCCGGAGATAAACAGTGGTACATGGATACTGCCTTGGAATGGTTTTGCTTTCTGGAACATCAAATGGTCGCCCAGCATTTCACCGTGATCGGAGACAAACAAAATCACGGTGTTATCCATAATCTGTTCTTCCACCAGCGCGGAAATCAGGCGTCCGATTTGATGATCCATATGGGTGATGGCAGCATAATAGCCCGCCCGCAGCTGCTGAATATAGCTTTCATCCGAGGGTGCAGTCTGGGCATGGTAACTGTGACCGTCGCGCTCCCAGCGGACGCAGTCGTTCCAGTCGCCGCGCCAAGGTTCGGCTAGCGGCTTATCTTTGTACAAATTCAAATAATATTCCGGGGCGTCCAGCGGCGGATGCGGCCGCACGAAGCTGGCCATCAAGAAAAAAGGTTTAGAACGGTCACGGCGGCGCAGAAAATCCCGGCACTCGCTGGCGACCCAGTTGGTGGGATGGTACTTTTCTTCGTAAATCCACGGACGAACCACCCAACTGTTGCAGTCCAAGCCAGTATCTACGGGGTCTGCATCCACACCAAGCTGCTGCTTGAGCCACCAATAATAATCATCGGCCACACGCTGGTCTTCATAACTGGGCGTACTGGGGCGGCGGTAGGCATGGAGATAGCCATCATGCAGCCGTACATCGTTGAATCCCAAATTATTGCGCAGCGGGTGAACGTGCATTTTACCGACGCACTGCGTATAATAGCCCGCCTTGCTCAGTTCCCCAGCCAGCGTGTGGGTATAGTTCCACGGCACTAAATCCTCATACCCGACGCGACCAGTGTGTTCCTGTGACATACCTGTGTAAAGAGAGGCACGTGCGGGAACACAGGTCGGACAGGCAGAATAGGCGTTTTCATAGCGCACGCCCTCTGCGGCCAGTGCATCGAGAAACGGTGTTTTTACATCCGGGTGTCCGGCAATACCAAGGCAATCGCCGCGCATCTGGTCTGCCATAAGCAGGATAATATTAGGATGTTTATCCATAACAAACCTCATATCAATGTTTTTGCAGTCAAAGGCGTGCCGCACAGTACGGCACGCCTTTTTCCTGCTTTACAGATTATACCATTTGATCTCGTTTGCGTCCATGTGCAGGGTAAAGCTGCTTCCATCGCCGGTGTAGACGGTGGTGTCCTGCGGCTCATAGGTGTTGTTTACCACACAATATTTGCCGTTCTTAACGTAGGCGTGCACCTCGACATTGTAGTTCGTGCTGAACCATTTGTGCAGGTCGGCTTCATCGTGGGCAGCCCACAGGATGGCGCGGTACAGCACGCGGTTGTTCACAAAGCTGTACGGCAGACCGCTGATATACACACCGCGCCCCTTGCCGTACTCATGCGCAGCCATCTGGACTTCCTTGTCACGCTGAATGAGAATTTCTGTGCCTTCCCATGCAAAGATGTTCTTCTTGCCCTCGCCAAAGTCCACATCATGGTCGGGGCAGTCGGCCAGAATAAAGTGGTCGCGGTGCTCGTCCCAGTTGTACTTGTCGTAGTTTAGGGTGAAGCCCGTTTCCTTCTCCACGCCAAGCGGCGCGGACAGTTGCAAATAGCGCCCCTGATACTGGTGGCCGCCCGGTTCGCCGACGCCGATCAAGCCGCCGCCACGATGGACAAAGCCCTTGACAGCAGAGGAAATTTCCGGGTCCTCCCAGACCTTGCCGCCGGTGTGGGCAGTGTCGCCGTCGCCGACGTTGATAAGGACGTCAATGCCGTCCAGCACCTTCGGGTCGGCCTTGATGTCGTCAAAACTGATAAACTTCACATCGAACGGTGCGCCGGACAACGCTTCGATCACGCCCGCATAGCTGTAATTCTGCTTCTGGTACAGCGCATGGTGGACCATGTGGCAGCCCCACGCGCGCTGCTGCCCCCAGCTGTTCAGCACAGCCACGGTCTTGACGCAGTAGGGCGTCGTGCCCTTGATGTTCTCATACAACTCACGGAACTCGTCGCAGACGCTCTCGACATAGTCGAGGAACTCCGGGAACTCGCAGGCCAGCTTGAGGTAGCCGCCGTAGCCGATGCGGTCAATGGGCTTGCGCAGGATGGCGCGGCGGGCGGTGACCCAGTTCTCCTTGGCCTCGCGCACAGGGTCGCCGCCCTCGTGGAAGGTGTCGGGGAAGAAGTACGGCAGGAAGCGTCCCTCGGTGTACTTGACGCCGGGAATGTCGGAAATCAAGCGCAGGGTGCTGCCGTTGCCGACGCTGCCGACGATGGCATCGACGCCGGATTTCTGAAATTCCGGCATGAACGGCTCACAGCCGATCCAATGGTCGCCCAAGAACATCATGGCTTCCTTGCCGTATTCGTGGACGATGTCGGTCATTTCTTTCATCAGACCGGCCACCTCACGGCGCTGGAACGCCTGAAAGTCCTTGTACTCCTTGCTGGGTACGCGGTACTGGTTGTTGTAATAGCCTTGGTCGATGATGAACTCCGGGCGGAACTTGTAGCCGACTTCTTTCTCGAACTGCTCCAAAATGTAGGGGCAGACGGAAGCAGAGTAGCCGTACCAGTCAACGTACTTTTCACGGCGCAATTCATCAAAGACGAGCGTGAACAGGTGGAAAAACGTCGTGAAACGAACAACATTTACATAAGGATGGCTTTCGAGGTACTCCCGCAGACGGCGCATTGTGTAGGCATGGGTCTTTGGCTGGCGTACATCAAACGGAATCTGATGCTCGACGTCCTTCCAGTCGTTGATGACGGAGTTGTACATATGAACAGGGTCCCAAATCAGGTAGGCCAGAAAGCTGACGGTGTACTCATGGTAGGCGGCAGGGGCGTCGATGACAACGCTCTCAGCCGCAGTATCGTAGCACCAGTCGGAAGTGGGGACAGGCTCACCCGTCGTGCGATCCATGACCTCCCACCAGCGGGCAATATCGTCATGGTCGTTGACTTTCATCAGTTCACGGCTGATGCCCGTCATCAGGGGGATGGTCAGCGCACCGTCTTCAGCGGTGTAGAACGGCGTCATAATGTAGCACTGCTGGGTTTCGTCGGGGTTGGCCTTTGCCCATGCGTTGTCCTTACGGGTAGTGTAATAGGTGGCGTAAATCTTTGCGCCGGTGTCCTTTAGCTCCTGCGGGAACTCAGTGCCATCGCAGTCGCGGATGGCATCCGCGCCCCAGCGCTTCAACAGGCCGAGGGTTTCAGACACTGCGTCCGTATCAGTGGGAATCGTCACGCGGCCCATTTTTCTTACATCATTCATATAAGGATTCTCCTTGAAACGTAATATTTTGAATGGAGGAAAGTCAAATCAGCCCTTAACGCCGCCACTGGTAGCACCGACAATAATCTTTTCAGACAGGAAAAGATACAGCAGGAAAGTAGGCAGGAACACAATGATAACTGCGGCAAACATAGCACCGTACTGGCCGGAATATTTCATTGCGTTGACAATCTGCAACAAACCGACACCAACAGGGGTCATAGAATCGCTGGTAGTGAAAATCAACGCCATGAAGAACTCGTTCCACACAGACATGAAGTTGAAAATCGTAACCGTAATAATGGCGGGCTGAACCAGCGGCAGCATAATCTGCCAGAATGTCCGAGAATGGCTGCATCCGTCAATGTAGGCCGCCTCCTCATAAGACCGGGACAGTGATGAGAAGAAATCCAGCAGGTAAACCGTGGTATACGGTACGCGCAGCATAATGTACAGCACAACCAACAGCACGCGACCCTTGATGCCCCACTGCACAGCCAAAGAGTAGAGCGGCATGATGATCATAATGGTGGGAACACTCATGGCAATGACCAAGCCGATACGGATGGCCTTACCGCCGACAAACTTCCAGCGAGAAAGCACATAAGCACCGGGCGCGGAAATAAGCAATACGCCCACACAGGAAACAATGGCATAAACCAAGCTGTTGAAGAAATACAGCGATACATTTTGGGTGTTCCAAGCTGTGACGTAGTTATCCCACTTCAGGCCATTGGAAAAGTCCATAACACGGCCCGTCAGAATTTCCTTTGTTGAGGAAAGGCTGGCGCAGACGATCCAGAACAGGATGGCAGCCGTAAGCGCGACCCACGCGCAAACAATGATATAACCGGGCAGAAGCCGAAGCTCTTTCTTCCAGTTGATTCTATCGTGATATTTTCCCATAACTGCTCTCCTACCTTAATACTCCAGATCCGAGTCTTTCAAGATCAGGTTGGTGATAACGTACACAGCAATGATAATCAAAGTCAGCACAACGCCAACCGCTGCGCCTGCACCAGCATCGCGCTCTACAACGCCCTTGCCGCCAAACACCGTATCGTACAGATACACAACGGGCACAATGGTGGCCGTTTCCGTGTTGATGGGGGAGAACATCTTCGTCCACAGGAAGAATGTGGTAGCATTGATGCTCCAGAAAGTAACACAGGTGCGGATGACGCCTTTCAGCAGGGGCAGCGTAATCTGGAAGAAGCGGTCAAGGATATTCGCGCCGTCGATGGTGGCAGCTTCGTACAAATCCTGCGGGATACCTTCGATGCCGCTGATAAAAATCAGCATATAGTAACCAACACTGCCAAAGATGAAAGCAATCATCATAGCCCAGAAAATCAAGTCTGTACCCAGCCAGCGGACATTCTCGCCGCCGAATGCTTTGACAATCTGGTTCAGCAGACCATAATCATAGTTGAACACATACTGAATCCACATGGTAGCCAGTGCCACGGCGCTGATGATATTGGGCATATATATGGCGGCCTTGAAGAATTTTGCGCCGCGGATGCCACTGGTCAAAATCACGGCCATCAACATGGACAGGCACATGGTAATGATGCCGCCTACCAGCCAAATCATCACCATGTTTTTCATGGAACTGATAAAACCGGCATTTCGCAGGATTTTGAAATAGTTTTGCAGCCCATAGAAGCTCCATGTGCTTGTAGATGCCGTAAGGCTCTCTACCTTAAAGAAACTCATGATAACTGTCCGAACAATCGGATAGACATACATGAACAACAGGCAAAGAACGGTGGGCAGAATGAATAGGAAAATCATTGTCTTGTTCTTTTTCATACTGGTAATACCTCAAAAATGAAATGTCATAAGCAAAGGCGGCACCCATTCAGGTGCCGCCTCCGTTCAGATTGAGGGAATCCTGAATAAATCCATTACAGCCGCACCGCTTGACGGCGTACCGTGATTTATTATAGGATTAGCCGCACAGGGTATCCAAGTAAGCGCAGTAGTCGGCGCCGGTTGCGTACTTGCCTTCGAACAGCTCGATCATGGAGCTCTTGATGGAGGACCAGCCGTCCAGCGTGTTCAGAGAACCGCACCAGCTCATCGGGGTGGTGGTGTTCTTCAGCGTCTCAACAGAGCCGGCCAGGACAGACTCTTTCAGGCGGGTGTCAGCAGGGATCTGACCGCCCTTGTCAACCAGCTCCTGCCCGCAGGTGCCGGTAACGATGGTCATAATGAAGTCAAATGCAGCCTGCGGGTTCTCGCAGGAAGAGGAGATGGCCAGAGAGTTTGCACCGGCGTAAGCAGAAGCATCAACATTGCCCTCGACTTCGGGATAGTTGAAGAAGCCCCAGTTTACAGGCTCACCAACAGCAGCATCAACCTCGGAAGTGACATAGTTTGCGCAAGCAACCATAGCCGCCGTGCCAAGGCCAACCTTGGTCTGGCTGGCAGGATAAGCATCAGGTGCGCCCTCGGCCAGATAACCAGCGTTCACGAAATCAATGATTTCCTGCGCAGCCGTAACAGCAGCTTCATTGTCAGCCCAGCCACCGTTCTTGCCCAGCTCGGCAATGGTGTCCTCGCCCAGATGGCGGACCAGATGGTTGTAGAAGTTGAAGTTTGCGTAAGCACCGTCCAGCGCCAGCGGCTCATAGCCGTTGTCTTTCAGGGTCTGGCAGACAGTCAGGAACTCATCCCAAGTCTTGGGGGCGTCGGTAATGCCACAGGCATCGAAAACGTCCTTGTTGTAGAAGATACCGCCAATCTGGGGCTGCTCTACGATGGAGTTCAGGTAGCCAGCCCATTCTTTGGACTGATCATTGAAGCAAGCATAGCTGAAGTCATCATAACCGACAGCGTCTGCCATCTCGGTCAGGTCGTAGGTGTAGGGAGCGTAAGCGTGGCCGATACGGTTGTAATCATCCTCGAAGATGTCCAGTTTTTCGCCAGATTCCAGCGCGGCAGAAATCAGGGTGTTGACATCGCGGCCTTTCCACTCGATGTTGACATGTGCGCCAGTCTCAGCCTCGAAAGCGTCAGCGGCGGCCTGAATTGCATTTGCCTGAACCTCACCGGCAGACCACATGGACCACATGGTCAACTCAACGCCCTCATACTTCTTGCCATCAGTAGCCGTAGACTCGGCAGCCGTGGATTCAGCAGGAGCAGTAGAGGTAGCTTCCGAACTTTGAGCGCTGCCACCACAAGCAGCCAGAGATGCTGCCATAGCAGAAGCCATCAAAAGTGCAACGATCTTCTTCATTTGTGTTTTCCTCCTAAGTGTAAATTCTGTGTCGGGATTACTTCCCTTTCGCGGTGACTTAAGTTTAGTGCTTTTCCAGTTTTTTAGCAATTATTATCTTGCCCACCTATTTTACAATCTTGCTGTTTCGCTGCTTTTCGGCATATCGCTGGTTTTTTGTAGGTAATCGTTGTGCATTTTTACCATTTGCTTTTTTCATCAAATGTTAGTTGTTGACAAAAACGCCGAATACCGTCTTGCATTTTTCAGCCTCGTGCAATATAATGACAATATACTACAAAATAGGAAGTGTGACCCCCATGAGCCATATTAACTACTCCTTTAATCAGACTGATGATTCCCTGCCCCGCGATAAGATGAAATTACGCAATATTGCTTCCACAAGGTATAGCGGGGATTGGCCCTCCATTCCACATTCTCACAGCTATGCTGAATTATTTTATATTGTAGATGGTGCGGGGCAATTTCAAATCAACGATAAATTATTCCCTGTTCAGGCACACCAGCTTGTTGTTGTAAACCCCAATGTTATCCATACAGAGGTCAGCTTGGAATCCCACCCGCTGGAATACATTGTGCTGGGTATCGAGGGGTTAGAATTTACGATTTCCGATGCCGCCGAGGGCAGCTTTTGCGTTTATACGTTTGACGGAAACAACGATGTACTGTCCTGCATGAGAAAGATTCTTACGGAAATGCAGAATCGGGAATCCAATTTTCAGATACTTTGTCAGGCTTATATGGATATTATCGTGGTACAGCTTATGCGAAATGCCAGTGTATCCGCTGTTCCAATTCATTCCCGGCTGCCTGCTAACCGCCAGTGTGCAACTGTAAAGCGCTATATCGACCACCATTATAAAGAAAATCTTACGCTGGATGAGCTTGCCGAAAAGGTTAGTATCAGCAAATATCACATGGCACACGCTTTTAAGCGCGAATATGGTGTCTCTCCTATCAACTATATCATTGACTGCCGCATCCGGGAGGGAAAGCGGTTATTGGCCGAAACCGACCTTGCACCATCTCAGATTGCCAGCATTCTCGGCTTTTCTTCGTCCAGCTACTTTTGCAAGACATTTAGCAACATAGAGGGAACATCCCCGACAGAATATCGTAAAGCAAACCAAGTGAAATTTTGATGTCCACTTCCTATAAGCGAAACGATCTCGCAAACTAAAAGTCGGCATATAATAGCACACTTTGGCGATTTTTGTCAAATGATTCCGTCTTGGATAGCGTGATTCAAGATCGTTCTCAACAAGAGCCTGCCGCACTTCGTATGTATTGGCTGTGTCAGCAGCAAATATTTCTGCTTCTGTTCGGCAAGAAAGTACAATTCCAAATTTCCAAAACAAATAGCAGCCCGCGCAATGATATGTCCGCTATATAGCGAACAGTGAAATAAAGCACTGAAAACTATATAGGGGCATATCATGCTAAAGGCTGCTTTTCGCTTATTCTGCGATGTGAAACGCTCTGCATGAACTCCTATACTCAGGAAGCAAGTCGAGATACGGCTGCCAACGTCTGCGAATCACCGCAATCTCGTCATCATCTGCATCAGGATAAAAGTGTTCCCTCTTAGCTTCCTGAAAAACATCCGTTGCAACTTCGTTGAATAGTTCGGCACACAATTCATCCGCAGAAGTAATGATTTGGTCCTCCTCGATGGTGTTTTTTGTTGGGTCGATATGCAGCAGCAGATACCCCAGTTTTTCAGACCAGACAAAATCCAAGAATTTGCTTGCGTGAATATAATCCTTGAAAACGCCATACACACGCTCGATTTCTTTCCTTTCGGCTTCACTGTAAATCAATGCCGTTTTCCTCCTCATTTTCTTGTGCTTCGCGGAGAATTTCATCGCAGAGATAAGCATAGTCCGGCAGCTTTTCAATTACCGGTTTCCAAAAAGCCCGCACCCGCACAGCTTCGTCCTTATCCATATTTGTAAAGTTGTGGTTGCGCTTGCCATCGTAAACCTCCTGAATTTTGAGTTTCATTGAATAGACCTCAAAACTCGGAGGGGCGCGGGCAGAAAACGGCGGTCCTCTGCCGCCAAAACAAAACAGAAACAAAAAAATACGCCAGATGGTTATAAAAACCATCTGGCATACGAATAATATACGAAAAACTACGCGACGAAGGGGCTTTTGAAAGGACACAGTAGCGCTTGAAGTTTTCCCTGCCTTAATACGGCATGACTCCGCTTACCGGAGCGTCAAGCACATCTGCCATGCAATACGCCTTTCCACTAAATAAGCCCTATAAAAAGAAAAGCCCGGCAAGCCAAAACTTGTCGGGCAGAAAGTGGATTTACTTTTCTTCCATCCAACCAAGGAATGTCTGCAATTTCTGTATGTCACCATCATCGAGGTCTTGCAGTCGGTTAAAAATGTTGATACGGTCGGTTTCATCCCCGGCACCGGTAAAGAATTCCTGCGGGGTTACGCCGAGGTATTCACAGATGCGCAGAAATTCGTGCATTGAGGGCAATGCCTTGCCGATTGAAATACTGCGCATATAGCTGCCGCTTTTGCCAAGGTCAAGGCTCATTTTATGTTCAGAAACGTGGAGGCGATGGCGCAGCTGCGTGATGCGCTTACGGACAAAATTCTCATATTCGGCTACCTGTAGCAAGCAGATACACCCTTTCCCATTTATACTATAATATGTAAATATTGTAATATAAATCGCGGTGGAGCGTTCAGCATTGATGTATCAGTTTTCGCGGGATTGCCAATATGTTGACGATTAAATATTGAATTTTGAAAAAAGTTTTTTCAAGCGCGGTGTTTCAAATGATAAGCAGCAGGTCGGGAAAGCGTAAAATATGGTCGATATGCACAATCGCCCCGACTAATGTATCAAAGCGCCCCTCGCACGGATCGGGCACTTCGGTTAAGGCGGTGGGGTCTACCGTATGACCGCTTTCCTCCAGCCACGCATCAAACGCCTTGCGCATCGCTGCGGCGTTGGCGCGCTTTTCCTCGTTGGTGACACACTCATCAAGGTAGATAATGGCATCAAATTTGTCGGTTGCGGTGTTATGGGTAATTTCAGCAAAGGTGAATCTGTCTATATAGGTATGGAATAAGAGTTCCACCCCCAACTTGTGCAGCTCGGTTTCCGCGCGCTGGCGCTCGGAAATTTGCGCTTTTTCGCCCAACGCAGTGCGCAACTTCCGGAACAATTCATCCCCGTTTGCAGGATAGAACGCAGTACTCTTGGTGTCCTCAATTTCCTCAAAGCAGTACGCCTGCCGCGAGGGCGACAGCATCCCCTGTTCAGCCAGCTGTATGGCATCGAGAAGATCCTGCCGATAGGATTGCGATAACGACATTGCGAATTCCTTTTTCATAAAAGATCACTCCTTGTTTATAATTGGTGAATCTAGTATGAATTATAGTTCTTATTCGTGTCGAAATCGCTCGAAAGCAAGGATACGAAGGGGAAAATTCATACAACAATCATCAAGGCGAGAGAAACAGTCATACAAGAGTTATGCCGCACTGTGATGCCGTGACATTCCGTGTTCAAAGACAGTTCCGCGTCACGCCACGGCGGAGCAACAGGAAGGAAGCTGTTATATAGTTAACCCGCTGTGCCCTGTTTCAGCTGGAATAAATCGTGCATTTACAGCGTCTGTTGCAAAAAAGCAGGATATTTGCTACAATACTTTTAACAAGCAAAAGGATGGTGAGCGCATTGTATAGGGTGGCAGTCTGTGAAGACGAAGCAATTCTATGTGCAAACCTGTGCGCACAGTGCGAATCTATTCTGGACAAGCTGAAGGTCGAACACAGAATCACATCATTTTCATCTGCCGAAAAACTGGAAAATGCGCTCTTGGCAGGAGAAGAATTTTCGCTGCTTTGTCTGGATATTCTGATGGGCGGAAAAAGCGGCATGAAACTGGCGCAGGAACTGCGGCAGCGCGACGACAAAACCAGCATCCTGTTTATCACAAGCTCTACGGAATTTCTCAAGGACGGCTACAGCGTCCGCCCTATCCAGTACCTGCTCAAGCCGGTTCAGGCGGCTGAGCTGGAACAGGCAATTACAACCGATCTGCGGTTGTACCACCGCCCTTCCACAGTGACCTTTCATGCGGGCGGCAAGACGCTTGTTATACCGACAGAGGATATTTACTATGCCGAGAGCCGGGAACACGGCACGGTTCTTCATATGACACATGGCGAGAAATTTTTGCCGCTGTCGCTGAGCCAAACGGAGGGAATTCTTCCCGGTTCACTTTTTTGCCGCTGCCACAACAGCTTTCTCGTAAATCTTTCCCACATTTGCGAAGAGGGCGGTCGGACTCTGTACCTGACGGATGGCAGCGACCTTGCCATTGGGCGGCGATATATGGAGCATTTTCAGAATCAATTTGTCCGATACCTCAACCAAAACTGAATACATTTGATTTTACCAGTGAAAAATGCGGCATCTCCCGTTTGGAAGATGCCGCATTTTCGCGCCTTATCGTTTACTGATTTTTCTTTTCCGGCAAGAGCTTCAGAGCTGTCATAACCGTAAATCGGTTTTCGTCATAGCTGATGTCCAGTACGCTGCCATACTTTTTTGCAATAGCACGCATTTTCATCAAGCCAAAGCCGTGGTCGGAAGCATCGTCCTTGGTCGTCAAGAGTTCTCCGTTTTCATCGGTGCGCAGGGTTCCGCTGTAGGTGTTTTCGCAGCGGATGGCAAGATACTGCCGGCGAATCTGCATCGAGCAGAGAATTTCTCCCTGCTCTGTCTGCGCGGCTGCCTCCAAAGCGTTGTCCAACATATTGAAAAGAAGGCTGCACAGGTCATCCTCTCTGATTTGCAGCATTTCCGGCAGAACCGCACTTACGCGGAAGGTGACATCCTTTTTCTTCGCCTGTGCCGCGAAACGCTGAAAAATCGTGTTGACTGTCGGGTTGGCAGTAAAATTCCGGGGCGAAAGCTGTTCCAACTCCCCGTCCAATCGGTCTAGATAGTTCCGAAGCTCCGTCTGATCCTGCCTCTGTGCCAACAGGTGCAGGGCGGCAATGTGGTTTTTCCATTCATGGCGAAACGCCGCCGTCTGGCGAACCGATGCCTGCGCCTGCTCGTATTTCTCTTGTGCTGTCTGGCTGCTGATTCTCATCATCTGCATTTGCCGTTGACGAAGCAGCATACTGCGCACAAATTCAACGACTACCTGTACAGCGCACAGCAGACCGGCAACATTGCACAGCAGCGCATAAAATGCGTGCGGATATCCGCCCAGCATGGATGTTACCGGGTTGCTGAACGGATAGAGTACTTCTACGCCGACATAACGGGTGACACCCCAAATCAAAAACAGAAAGGCCGCAACCGCACACAGGCACCAACTGATTCTGCGCTGCATTTCTTCGTGCGAGAACAACATCAGAACAATCGCTGCGACCAATAAAGAGAAACCGAGCCAGTCACCGACTTTTTCGGTAAGAAGCGGCACCGCCGCAAAACTCCGCAAGGCAGAAAGCAGAATATGCAACAGGGCTGTGGCAGCCAAGCCCCAACGTTTTTTGCCCCGAAGTTCGGCTGCCAAATAAATGTACAGAAAGTCCATGTGGATCAGGTAGACCCAGTTTAGCAGACCACTGTCGGCATTCAGCCCCGAAGCACTTTCCAGAAAGGAGTTGCAAACGCCTGACACTGCCGCCAATAAAAAGTATCCACTCAAGGGCAATAGCTTCCACAGCGGCTGTCCGGCCTGAGCACCAAGCACCAGCACCAAAAGCAGGCTTAGCGCCAACATAAGCCTTATCGTCACGGCGGTCATACACCAAACAACGCCGGTGGTCTGCACCACGGCATCGGAAAAACGGCTTGCCTGTGAGGGAAACACAGGTACGCGCAGCCCGTTTAGGGACGGTCCGTAGGTGACAATGCGAAGTGCTTTCCCCGCGCAGTCTTGCGGCAGCGGGATGCAAAGCCCGTTGTAGTTAATGCCGGCAAAATCTGCATTCTGCAAAAATACATCGACGCGGTTTTCTTGCTGCGGAAAATCCGTGTAGAGAAGTGTATCCTCCAAAAACACCTGCAGACCCGCATTGACGCAGCTAAACTGCAAAAAGCATCGTTCGCCTGGTTCCTCCATGACGCGCTCCGCTACAACAGGACCGTCGCCTTCCGCCGGTACGCCGTCGATGTAGCCACCAAAACCGAACACAGGTTCGGTTTGCCCGGCTTCGGTGTAAAATGTCCAGCCACCTTGATCTGATGCCGTGCAATTCAGATAGATGGATTGTTGCGCTTTGTCCGGTTGCGACAGACGAAACAAAAATAGCACGACCATTGTTGCCGCTGCGGTCAGCAGCACTCCGGCAGCGCAGAGATTTCTTTTTTGGGTGTTCACCGTCCCACCTCCTTGTTGCCTTAATTGTAGCAAAAACACAGAACGCGCACAAGAAGAGAAGCGCTGCTTCCTGCTAAACGACACGATTTTGCCCCTAAACGACACAGAAAAAAGACGAATAATATAGTAAAATAGATTATAGCAAGTTGCCATTGCGGTCTATGAAAATGTAACGGGAGGATCACAAGATGGACAAAAGATCTATATTCGGGCGAGGGCTTGCCATACTGCTGTCGGTTACTTTGATGGCGGCTTGCTTTCCGCTGTCAATCTTTGCGGAGGACACGACACAAGACCCGGATTTTTCGGGTACAAATCTGATGAATCTGGAAAGCGTACAGCCCAGCGGCTATACGACGACCACCAACCCTTACGGCTATGGCATTGGCGAGCCGTTTCTGATGGTGGAGCAGAATGAGCTGATGTATCTGAACGTCTGGGACAATAAGGTTCGGCAGGCATCCTATTTTTCTATGGGAACAGAATCGGCGCTGAATACCTTCGCAAAGAACAAATCAGGAAGCAACGGTACTTTTTCTAACCCCAACTACAAGCTGATGCAGGCGGTGTCCTTTGACCCTACCGGCAGCGGTCGCCGGGATCATGTTGCCTTTGTAGGTGTTTCCGGGCAGAATAAAAAAGGCTATATGTGGGTCATTGACACCACAAAAGGAACGGGTTCAGACTGCAGCCCGCAGGTAGAGATTGGCGACTTCGGCTATATGTTTGATGGAAACGATTTTGAGGTTCCGACCTACTCCAACCGCAGCTTCTTCAATATCGTGGCCGGTGACTTTGACGGTGACGGCAAGGAAAGCATCGTGGTCTATACTCCGAAGCAAACCCCTAGGAATCAGGCAAGCGGCTGTCAGATTCAGGAATGGGACTACGATGGCAGCAATAAGGCGCTCTCCAAACGCGGCGAGGGCAACAGCCTGTTGATGGGCTATTATAACGACCATCCTTGGTATGATGTGGAGGACTCGGAGGGCAATCAGCGGCGCAAGCTGGGTGTCTCCATGGCCGTGGGGGACTTCAACGGCGACTGTGTGGACGATCTGGCGGTGCTGTCCTACTGTCACCGGCTGCCCAAAGACGAGGCCAAGATCGACTACTACCGTCCGGTGGTCAAGATCGTCTACGGTACAAAGGGGGATACCGGCAGCTCCATCGTGACCAAATCCGCGGCACAGAGCGAGGAGTTCTACACCAGCAAGGGACATAGCGGCGGGCGTGATCGCTATGAATTTCCTGTGGGAGCCTCTTTGACCTGCGGAGATTTTGACGGCGATGGTGATGTGGATCTGTTCCTCGCAGGTATGCTGGGGCAACTGGGAACATGGAAAAAAAACAACCAGCAGGTGAACGAAACCATCGACATGAAGGCTGGGTATCTCTATATTGGGAAACTGAGCAATTCGGGAAACGGTTTTGTTAAGACTACCAATCAAACCATAGAGTCCAACGGCTGGACAGACGGCGGCTACCATAATGCCGATGATGTATGGCAACAGTTAGCTGTGGAGTCTGTTGCGATCAACGGCAAGGGGCGCGGCGCAAAGGAGCTGGTGTTCCTCAGTGGCACGCTCTATGATGCCAGCAACAATAAGCCTGTGGCGGTATATACCGGCAATTACTTCAAGAGCGCCGATGACGGTGCAGGCAGCACCACCCGAATCTCCAACTGTGATATTCAGTCCATTGCCGTGGGCAACTTTGACGGAAACACTGCCGGGCGGGAACAGGTGGTGTTTACAATTGCCCTCAAGCACGCAAATAACAACCAGTCCCACCTGCTGACGGGCTATATGCGGGGCATAAACTATAATGATAAAACGGTAAACGGCGAAATAAAGGAGTACGGAACAGCCGGCGGATATGACTGCCTTGTTCCTACGGACAGCTATGTGAACACCAATGCCCAGAATGCGGTCAGCTTTCTGGTTATCCCCGTGGACAAGAACAACGACGGTGTCCTTGCCAAATACCGGGGTGTAACCTACGCCTATACGGACCCGGACGTCAAGGCGGTCTTGCAGGCGGCGCCCTATTTTGATGAGGTAATGGATGCGGGCAATAACGAAACAGAGTATGTCCTGACGGAAAGCTATGAGCTGTCTGACTGGGACTCTGACAGCGTGTCCTTCAGTATAGGCTACAGCACCGAATTCAGCTTCCTCGGCGGAAAGGCATCCATTGAAACAGGTTATGCACTGGACTGGACGAAGTCCTTCGAGCGTTCTCTGCACGAGGAGTGGAGTCAGAGCTTTTCCGCACAAGCCTACAACAGTGTTGTTGTCAGCCGTACACCGGTGTTCGTCTACGAATATGACATACAGAACGCGGACGGCACATGGAACGATAAAACTGTCATGCAGACTGCCATTCCGCAGGGACCTGTGTATGAGCAGCTTTCGGTGGATGCCTACAACAAGTTTGCCACAGAGTATAACAAGTACATGGCCGACCGCACAGAAAAACCGACCTGCTACCTGTTGGAGAAGATCGATCCCGCTGCCAACTGGATGGACGGCAACGAGGGCGACCCCTACCGCTATAACCATGATGGCTGGGACGCTTTGAATCCGGATATTCAGGCTTCCGCCATCAGCAAATCGGAGTTTGCTTTGGGCTATAACGGAACGCTGGATAAGGTGGCATGGACGAAGGAAAACACCACCACAAAAAGCGTAGAAATGTCCCACGGGTTTTTCTTCAACAGCTCCATAAAATGGGGCGATGAGGATGTAGCAATGCACGGTGTCACCACAAGCCTTGAATATAGCGATGGCAAGGGAAATTCCACCTCCAAAGGCACTGCGGTGGGAGCGAGCTGCACCGTCACCAGTCTGGACAAGCAGAGCCTTGTGGCGGAAGGAATTCCCGCGCCTGTTGTAGACGCCTATCGATTCCATTGGGCGCTGGGGCAGTGGCAGCGCCACCTGAGTGGTGCAGCGAACAACAAGACACCCTTTATCGGCTACAGTGTTACCAATCTTTCCTCTCCGCCGCGAGCCATCGACAATTTGGACAAGACAATAACCCGCGGCGAAGGCATCTTTGACCTGAAGCTTTCTTGGACAAAGCCGGACTGCAAAAACGGTCATCCGGAGATTACTGGCTACTATGTTTACAGCAAGGACGAAAGCGGTGCATATACAAAAGTATCCGAAAAGCTGTCTGCCGAAGCAACGGAATATGAGATCAAAAACCTTGACCTGAATGGCAAGTACACCTATGTAGTGACGACCGTAGCAACGGTAGACAGCAAGGATTATGAGAGCGTTTGGTCCAACGAGGCGCATTATCGCGCGGACGAAGCGCCTTACATCGGTAGCAATGGCAACTGGTGGGTCGGGGGAACCGACACCGGCGTAAAAGCGGCCGGTGACGACGGAAAGCCGGGCAAGGACGGCGAAACTCCGTATATCGGTGAGAACGGCAACTGGTGGATCGGCTTTACGGATACGAAAGTTAAGGCGGCAGGCACCGACGGTAAGGATGGTGAAAAAGGCGAGGACGGTGAAACGCCCTACATTGGCGAAAACGGCAACTGGTGGATCGGTGAAACCGACACAGGCGTAAAGGCTGTCGGAACGGATGGTGCAGACGGCACGAACGGTGCGGATGGTCTGACCCCCAGCATCGGCGAAAACGGTAACTGGTGGATTGGCGCTACCGACACAGGCGTAAAAGCTGCCGGAACGGACGGTACAAACGGCACGAACGGTGCGGATGGTCTGACTCCCAGCATCGGCGAAAACGGCAACTGGTGGATCGGCACTACCGATACCGGCGTCAAGGCTGCCGCAACGGATGGTGCAGACGGCATGAACGGTGCGGACGGTCTGACCCCCAGCATTGGCGAAAACGGCAACTGGTGGATCGGTGAAACCGACACAGGCGTAAAAGCTGCCGGAACGGATGGTGCAGACGGCACGAACGGTGCGGATGGTCTGACCCCCAGCATTGGCGAAAACGGCAACTGGTGGATTGGCACTACCGATACCGGCGTCAAGGCTGCCGCAACGGATGGTGCAGACGGCAAGGACGGCGCAGACGGAACAAACGGTGTCGATGGTCGAACACCGCAGCTCAAAATCGGTGATGATAACCTCTGGTATGTTTCCTATGACAATGGTCAGAATTGGGAATCTCTCAATGTGAAAGCTACCGGAGAAATGGGAGCGACAGGTGCCCAAGGCGAAAAAGGCGACAAGGGTGACCAAGGCGAGCAAGGCATTCAGGGTGTCCAAGGCGAAAAAG
>OLVZ01001080.1_pt1 | contig 24559 bp, 18 predicted proteins | sample 1673341 | NCBI WGS metagenome assembly OLVZ01 (sample SAMEA3178944, study PRJEB25190) | human gut metagenome | biome: human gut; feature: human-associated habitat; material: faeces | place: Austria | collected 2013 | reverse complement strand
AGAGGGTAGACACCAAGGTTTCCACCCTCTTGTGAATCTCCCCTTTCCTATGAGGGCACGGCGAAATTTACAGAGCTGAGACTCGCCAAGGAACGAGCGTACTGCTCATCTTCCGTAGGGGCGCACAGTGTGCGCCCATTTCTCTACCTCTACGCAGTTCTCGCCTACCCTGCTGCTACATATACGGTTTACTCTCCGCAGGCGCGACGCAACAGTGTCGCGCAACTCGTTTGCACGTTGTGATAGACGGCACCTGCGAATATTTTCTTGTGCCTGCATTTCACCTTACCTCTCTTCACTCTAATCCTCAGCTCTGCACCAATGAAAAAGGAGAACCCACCCGGGTTCTCCTTTTTCATTACGCCATATCCTTGAGCAGACCATGCTTCTCATAGGTGGTGGTGCGGACGATCTTATTTTCCTCATCCACGAACACGACCTGCGGAGCATAGCCGTTCCTGACCTCCTCCGGCGTCAGCTGCGCGTACGCCATCAGAATGACCTTATCGCCCACGCTGACACAGCGCGCCGCCGCGCCGTTCAGGCAGATCATGCCGCTGCCGCGCTCACCGGCGATGGTATAGGTCTCAAAGCGGTTGCCGTTCTCAATATCCACGATGGCAACCTTCTCGTATTCGTAAATGCCGGCCGCATCCAGCAGATCGGCATCAACCGTGATCGAGCCGACGTAGTTCAGCTCGGCCTGCTTGACCGTTGCACGGTGGATTTTACCCTTGAGCATCTGTACTGTCATGACTTAGCCCTCCACCGAAAAGTTGTCGATCAGGCGCGTTTTGCCGATATAGACCGCCATAGCGATCAGTTCGCCGCCGTTGATCTCATGCACCGGCAGCATGGTCAGGCCGTCCACTGCGGAAACGTAATCAATACGCGCGAGCGGCTCCTGCTCGATAAGCGCACGCATGGCATTGACGATTGCATCCGCGTTTTTCTCGCCGTTCCGGACCAGCTCCTGGCCGAGCTTTACAGCGCGCGACAGCACGAGTGCCGCCTTGCGCTCCTCTGCGCTCAGATAGGTATTGCGCGAGGACTTCGCCAGACCGTCTGCCTCACGGATGATCGGGCAGCCGACGATCTCAATGCCCATGGACAGGTCGAGCACCATGCGGCGAATGATCGCCAGCTGCTGTGCGTCCTTCTGACCGAAGAACGCCTTATCCGGCGTTACGATGTTGAACAGCTTGGAAACGACCGTGCACACGCCGCGGAAATGAATCGGACGGGTCTTGCCGCACAGCTGACGCGGCATTTCGGACTGCACCTCAACAAAGGTGGCAAAGCCGTCCGGATACATCTCGGACACCTCGGGATGGAACACCATGTCACAGCCGCACTCAGTCAGCAGCGCACAGTCGTGCTCGAAATCACGCGGATAGGTCTCCAGATCCTCACCCGGGCCGAACTGGGTCGGATTGAGGAACACGGACGCTACCGTGCGGTCGCACTGCTGCACGGACGTTTTGACCAGACTGGCGTGTCCTTCATGCAGATAGCCCATGGTCGGCACCAGACCGACCGTAAGACCCTGCTGTTTCCATTCGCGCACCTGCGCGCGCACTTCTGCGATAGTCGTTGCGATTTTCATTGTATATTCTCCTGTTTCTCTCAAAATTCAGCGTCGAGTTTGGCGAGGTATTCATCGCTGCAGTCAGACTTGACAAAGCTCTGCTTTTCGGTCGGGAACGTGCCGTTCTGCACCTCGTTCATGTAAGTGCGGAACGCATCCACCATGCGCTCACCGATATTGTCGAACTGCTTGGCGAACTTGGGCGTGAAGTCCATGTTCATGCCGAGCATATCCTGATAGACCAGCACCTGTCCGTCACAGCCTGCGCCCGCGCCGATGCCGATGGTCGGGATGGTCAGCTTTTTCGAGATGAGCGCCGCCAGCTTGGGCGGTACGCACTCGAGCACGACCGAGAACGCACCGGCCTCCTGTACGGTGAAGGCATCCTCGAGTAGCCGCTTTGCCGCATCCTCGCCCTTGCCCTGTACCTTAAAGCCGCCGAACACGTTGACGCTCTGCGGCGTCATGCCGATATGTGCCTGCACCGGAATGCCAGAATCCGTAATGGCGCGAATCTGCTCGGCAACGGCTGCGCCGCCCTCCAGCTTGACCGCATGACCGCGCGCCTCCTTCATCAGTCGGCCTGCGTTGCGCACGGCTTCGGAAACCGACGCCTGATAGCTCATAAACGGCATATCCATGATGACCATGGTGTTCTCGCACGCGCGCACGACGCAGGCACTGTGGTGGATCATGTCCTCCATCGTAACCGGCAGGGTCGTGTCATAACCCATCATGGTCATGCCGAGCGAATCGCCCACCAGAATGGCGTTGATGCCCGCTTTTTCCACCAGCTTGGCGGTCGTGTAATCGTAGCTGGTAATCTCGGTGAGGCGTTCGCCGTTTTGCTTCATCGAGAGAAATGTGCTCACTGTGTTCTTCATTCGTTCTGCTCCTTTTCCCTATTCAGCAGGGCGGCAAGCGTGCCGTAATCCTGCTCAGGATGTTTTTCCTGTGCCATTTTGACCTGTTCGAGTCCCAGCAGCGCGTAAAGCTGCCGGTCGTCTCGTTCCGTCAGACACGACAGATGCTTTTGCACGGTCTGCGTGTCGCCGCGCTCAATGGGTCCGGTCAGCGCTGAGACGGCACCGTGCTCGATCACATGCGCCAGATTGCTCCGCATGAGCGGCGCAAGCGCGTGCAGTGCGTCCGTTTTGGAGAATCCGCAGCCGCCCAGCAATTCGGCGCTGCGCTGCACAAGTGCGCAGACAAAGTTGCTTGCCAGTGCACAGCTGAGGTGGTACTGCGCCTTGCTCTCCGGCGAAATGATCTGCACCTGCAGCCCCAGTCCGCGCAGCAGCGGTACAAATACCTCGACCGCCTGCGCGTCACCCTCGACGCAAAAAAAAGCACCTGCCAGCTCCCGCCAGCAGTTATACTTGCTGCTGATCGGAAATAGCAGATGAATGGATATTGCATAGGCTCCCTGCGCGTGAATACCCGGAAAGGCTTCCTCGGCTGTGCAGGCGCCGCTGCAATGACATATATACTTGTCCTGAATTTCAAATTCTGCGACCTGCCGATACACCTCGGTGATCGCATTATCCGGAACGGTGATGAAAATCGCGTCACTATCTTCGATGAGTTTGCCCAGGTCGGTATAGTGTCCGGAATTTGTAAATTCTGCGGCTTCTCTTGCGCTGTCGGAATTGCGGCTGTAATAGCCGGATATCCGCACGCCTTTTTCGGCAAGCAGTCTGCCGAAGGAAAAGCCGACTTTTCCTGCTCCAACAATGCCAATGTTCATGCTGTCACCCGCTTTCTGTGGTGTGACGCAACGTAAAATCACTGTCGGAAAAATTTGAAAAACATGTTGTGACAAGGTATAGCTTCCGCTCTGCGGAATGCCATCCATCAAGGGGTATTATACCCGCTTGAGATAAGAATGTAAAGGAAAAGTTTTCGGCTTCGGGGAGCCAATCAACAGTGAACGAACGTTCATTTATGCGGATTTTGTTCTGTAATTCTGCTTATAATCGTTAAAACCGCTCTGTATCAAAAGATACAGAGCGGTTTCCGGTTATGCGTAATACGCGATCCTGAGCAGCTCCTCCGGTGTAGTAACACCCTGTTTTACCAGTTCCAGACCCTTTTCCTTCAGGCTGCGCATGCCCTGCTGTTCCCGCGCGTAGGCCTCGATCTCCTCGGTTTCGGCGCCGCGGCTGATCATGCGGCGGATATTGCGGTCGATCGCGACGATCTCATGCACGGCAATACGGCCACGGTAGCCGGTGCCGTTGCAGTGCGTACAGCCTGTGCCGCGCTTGATGGTCGTGATATCCTTGCCGAGCAGCGCCTGCTCCTGCGGCGTAACTGCGACCTCTCTGCCGCAGTGCGGACACACCTTGCGCATCAGTCGCTGCGCGACCAGACCGACCAGCGAATTTGCGATCAGATAGTGGTCGATGCCCATATCGGCCAGACGGACGATGCTCGAGACCGCATCGTTGGTATGCAGCGTACTCAGCACCAGATGACCGGTGATGGCCGCACGAACCGAAATACCGGCGGTTTCGCCGTCACGGGTCTCACCGACCATGATGATATCCGGATCCTGACGCAGCAGTGCGCGCAGACCGGACTCAAACGTCAGTCCGGCAACCGGATTGACCTGCGTCTGGTTGATGCTCGGCACGTTCTTCTCCACCGGATCCTCAACTGTGGAGATATTCACCTGCCGGTGCGACAGGTACTCGAGCACCATGTACAGTGTGGTGGACTTACCCGAACCGGTAGGACCGGTGATATAAATAATGCCGTTCGGTGAGTTCAGCATAGGCAGGAACCTTGCATAGCTTTCGTCATCCATGCCGAAGTGGCTGGCGTAATCGACCTGACCCGCCGTTGCCAGAATTCGCAGCACCGCCTTTTCTCCGAACACGGTCGGCAGCAGCGATACACGGATGTTGACGTACTCGCTCTGTCTCACACGGATACGAAAATGACCGTCCTGCGGCAGACGGCGCTCGGCAATATCGAGGTTCGCCATGATCTTGATTCGCGCGATCAGCGGCTGGTGCACACTGCGCTGCAGCGTTACATAATCGACGATCGTGCCGTCGATACGCATGCGCACGCGCGTGCTGCCCTCAAACGGCTCGATATGCACATCGCTCGCACCGGTGCTGATGGCACGATCGAGCAGGCTGTTGAGCAGCTTGACGATCGGCGCTTCCGGATCGCCGCTTTCGCTCTCTTCGACCTGCAGCATCTCCACATTGCGCTCTGCAAAGTCCTCGTTGGCGGTCTGTGCCGCCTGCTGTGCACCGACCTCGGCGTAATAGTAGCGGATCGCGCTCTGCAGCGGACCCATTTCACTCAGGCGGATGACCACCTGACAGCCGGTCAGCTGGCGCACTTCCTCAAAGGCAAAGTAGTTGAGCGGATCGTTCGTCACGACCTCGAGGCTCTTGTCCGCAAAGCCGACCGCAAGCAGGTTCTGCTTTTCCGCCAGCTCGCGCGGAATCATGCGGACAGCGGTCAGATCGACCTGCATCTGCCCGATGCTCACAATTTCCAGTCCCAGACGGGCAGCCAGCGCCTCGATCACCTGCGTCTCGGTGACAAAGCCCAGCTCGATCAGGATTTGACCGACTCGCTTTTCACGGTGCTCCTTCTGGTAGGCGAGCGCCTGCTCCATCTGCTCCTGCGTGATGTAATTGCGCTCCATCAGCACTTCGCCGATACGCAAATTGGTTTTCATGCGTCTGCCTCCTTGTCGCTGACACACATGTAGATCTCCAGCGTGCCGGTGATCAGATTGGTGCTGACCGCCTGCGTGTTGTTTGCCACATAATCATAGTCTGCAATACTGAAATTGGTCACGCGCAGACCCTTGTACCTGTGCTCCACCTCATCGAGGAAGTTCAGCCACTGGGTTACGGCGCCCTGCGCCGAGATAGTCGCAGTGCCGATGTAAACGCAGTTGACCGGCTGCACCGGCGCTGCCGATGTATCGTCGGTCGAATCGGCGGATTCCGTATCGGACGAGGTGTCCGCACTGCCGTCCGTCTGCGCAGCTTCCTGCTCGGCGAGATATGCGCTGACCGCACCCGGAGCGGCCTCCGTCAGCGTCAGCGACTGCGGAAACAGTCCGTTCTCGAGCGCGATACCCGTGATGATATCGTCCATCTGACGGGTTTCCAGATCGCCCTTGTAGTATTTTTCGCTTGCCGTGTTCAGCGCGGCTTCATTCTGCGCGATAATGTCGTCAATCGTCGCGAGTGCGGCAATCTGCGTCTGATATTCCTGCTGCTTCTGTTCGGCGGCGTCATACTCGTTCTGCAGCGTTTCGTGATTTTCTATCGCAGGACGGATGAGATACATGCCGAAAATGACGATTATCGCCAGACAGGCCACCAGCCGGAGCAGCTTTTTATCACGTTCGGTTACAACGATGTTCATTCGGCTGCCTCCTCTCCCAGCAGGATACAGTTCAGGCTGAGAACGTACACGCCGTCCTCATAGGTATAGCCGGTGTAGTCCACCTTGCGGAACAGGCCGGTTTTCTGCAGCTTGAGCACATAGCTCGGAATGTCGATAACGCTGCCGCTCTGTGCATCGAACTGCAGCGCGCCGGTGGCCGCATCATAGCCGGTCAGTACCATGCTGACCTGAGCACCGCCTGCCGCGCCGATCTTGCTCATCAGGGCGCTGTCCACCTGCGGATAGGTGTCAAGCGCGTCCGTCAGATTGCGCACCTGCTGCAGTCCCTGCACCAGATTGTCATTGCGCTGCTGCTTTTCGGCAGCCTCGTTGTACTGCTCGATCACAGTCGGATCGTTCAGCCAGTCGTTGATGTCGTCGGTTCTGTGGCTCAGGCTGCTATTCATCCGCAGAAACACACACCAGACTGCAGCGCACACCACCAGACACACCGCAATCGGTGTGTAGAAGCTGTGCAGCAGGCCGGTCTGCCCTTTGCTGCCGCGGGACAAACGCCGATAGCTGCGGAGCAGATCCAGCTCCTTGTTTGCACGAAGCACGGTTCGAATCAAAGCCTCGGCACAGCCGAGCCAGTCGTTCAGCCGCTCGCCGTTCGGCAGGGCGCGGAACGCACGGCATTCCGGCAGACGGCTCACTTCCAGACCCAGACCGCGGATACCCGCCAGACACACCTCGAAATCATCATCCGAGCAGCCGGCGTAATACACATCGGTCAGCGTGCCGCCCGAGCGGCTTGCCGTGTGGAACTGCATCGTACCGGAGACATCCCGCGTCATCTCGGTGCCGAAATCCACCGTGCCCGGCTCACTGAAAATACGGTTGCGGCTTGAATAACGGTACTCTCCGTTCTCGACCAGCAGCGAAAGCACGCTGCTGCCCTCAAAGCACAGCCAGATACAGGTCTTGCCCTGCATGGGCTGCATGGCATGCAGGAGCTTGAGCCGTCCTGCCATGGTAACGGTAACGTTCTCCAGGTGCAGACCGAGCCGATCGGTCATTGCAAGGTATTCCTCCATCGTTTCCTTGCGGCAGGCAGCGCAGAACAGCTGCTGACGACCTTCGGCATCTGTGCCGAGCGGCACATAATCCGCCGCCACAAGCTGATCCTCCCGCGGACGCATTTCGTGCCGCACAAGCTCCTCCAGCTTGTTTTCCGGCATGCTCGGTGCGGTGATAGTCTTGGTGGCAACCGCCTCATCCGGCAGGACGAGCGTGATGCCGCGGGTCGGCAGCCTGTGCTGCTGCCAGAGTGCGCCTATCGCCTTCTCCCAGTTTTCCATGCCGCCGCCGTGTGCGGGGGCACTGTAAAGCGCCTGCACGGAAGGCTGCGCGCCGGACTTGCCGACCGCGACAAGCACCTGCTCCTCCTGCAGCGCCAAAACGGTTGTGTTCATTCTCATTTCTCCCCTTTTGTGAGGTTTACACGTTTCCGAGGTTATACGTTCCCCGAACTCTCTATCGCGCTGTACGAGCCGATGATCGGCGACATGACCGCGATAATGATAAAGCCGACCACAAACGCCATCAGCACGATCAGCATCGGCTCCAGAATGGTCATCATGCGCTTGCTCGCCTGTTGTGCATCGTACTCCATCGAATCCGCAATGGAATCCAGCATGGAGTCCAAACGACCGGTCTCCTCGCCAACTGCGATGCTGCTGCACAGCTTGCGCTGAAAGCCGTCCACGGTCTCGAGGGCGGCGGACAGGCTGACGCCCGAACGCACCTGCACAAGCACGTCATTAAACTGAGAAACGATGTAGGCGTTGCCGATGGTATCACGGGCGGTCTGCAGCGCAGTGACGATCGGCAGACCGCTCGAGTACAGGCTGCTGATGGTTCGTGCGAACCGCGCCGTGCAGATAACCTGATTGAGCGGACCGAAAACCGGCATTTTGAGCTTTCGTCGGTCCATTTCCAGCCGGACGGCCGGAATGCGCAGCAGCGAGCGGATAACCATGACCACTGCCGCGACACCCAGTATCATCAGATACCATTTGGTAACCATAAACCCGGAAAACGCCATCAGCGCCAGCGTAACGCCCGGTAGCGAATCCATTGTGGAGAACAGATCGCTGAACTGCGGCAGCACGAAGGTTACGATAACGATAACGACCGCGACCGCCAGAATCGCAAGGATCATCGGGTACATGAGCGCCGACTTGACCTGCTGGTTCATCTGGTGCGCCTTCTCGTAGTGGATGGCGAGCCGCTCCGCGACCTGATCCAGCTTGCCGCTGCCCTCGCCTGCGCGGATCATGCCGAGCATGAGCGTTGGGAACACCTGCTGCGCCTCGAGTGCGGCAGAAAGGCTCGAGCCTTTCCGGACTTCACCCAGCACACTCTCGTAAATGCGGCGCAGACCCGCGCTGATGCCCTCATCCTGCGAGATGATCGTCAGCGCGCGCACCAGACTGACGCCCGAAGCCAGCAGCGTGGACAGCTGACGGCACATGTCGCTCAGCTCCTGCGGACGCAGCGTGCGCGGCTTGCGGCCCGCACCGCGGCAGGTCGCACTCTGCAGATACAGCCCCTGAGCGAGTAATTGGGTATACAACGTGTCATAGTCCGCAGCCTCCATTGCGCCGCGGACTACCTTTCCGTCTATGTCCTTTGCCGTGTAGCGGAACAGCGTGTGACCGCTGTTCGGTTTGACCGTGACGGTCAGCCTGTGGTTGTTGGATGCAGCCATGCTGACCCTCCTCTCCATTCATTACAATAATCCCATATACCAGTCCGCGATCGTTTCTCCGAAAAACATGGCGATCGCAATGCCGATGCACAAAAACGGACCGAATGCGAACTGGCTTTTCCGGTTTGCCTTCTTTTGGGCGAGCAGCAGCGCGCCGAAGCCGCCGCCGAGCAGAATGCCGATAAACGCGGCAACGACCGTCAGCTTTGCGCCGAGGAAAAAGCCCGCGCCGAACATCAGCTTGATATCACCGCCGCCGAAGCCGCCGGGCACGATGAGCGCCAGAAGCAGCATCGGCACGCTGACGATCACGCAGCCGATCAGCCGCGATTTTATCCCCAGGCTGGGGATAAGTATGTGCGCAGCGATGCCGCAGACAAACAGCAGCACCGGAAACCGGTCGTAGATTTCAAGCGTGTCCATGTCCATGAGCGCCACGACCGTCAGAATACCGAGCACGGCGAACGCCAGCGCCGCCTGTGCGGTCTCGCCGCCGAAGGCGTATGCGCAGGCACAAGAGCATAAGCCGCCGAGCACCTCGATCCAGAAATCCCTTGCGGGAATTTTTGCACCGCAGCCGCGGCATTTGCCGCCCTGCAGGAGATAACTCAGGCACGGGATCAGCTCCGCCGCCGACAGCGTGCGCCCGCACACCGGACAGTGACTGCGTCCCTTCACCACGCTCTCTCTGCGCGGCAGGCGCCATACCACCACACCGAGAAAGCTGAATACGCATGCGCCCAATGCGAACCGTAACAGCCATAATACAGCATAGGCGATGTAAAGCATTGGTTTCCTCCTCGTTTGGGTTGGTTTGGAATGATTTTTTACAAATAGAATCTGCCATACAAAAACCGCATGACAGGTCACAGCCACTTAAATATTAAGGGACTGTGACCCGCCATACCGTCCGCAAGCCGAACGCAGGCACCGTTACTGCGTTCCGCCTCGTTACAGCGGTATGAATCAGATCACCACCGACGGGCACCGTACCGCACCGTGGTTAGACGGTGCGGTACGGGCGGGGTGGGTAGGTAGTTAGATTAGGTCGCAATTACTTCAAATCGTCCGTAAATGCAACATCACCTGCTACCTCAGTCTGAGAAGAAGCAGTGCAGCCGCCTTCAGCCGTATAATAACCCGTCTTGCCATTTTTGCTTACGTGTTTAACATATACAACCTTGCCGTCCTTTACGTTAATCGTATCACTGCTCTTAGTAATCGTTACCTCAGACAGCTTCTGCACCTCACTCATCTTCAGATTAGCAGCCGCGACATCTGTATGGGCACCATATACCTCATCTGTAATTGTCTGAGCAGCCATTACAATCTGACGAGTCTCAGCAACAGCACTCTTCTCCTTAGCACGGTCAATATAACCAGTCAGCGCCGGAATCAGCAGCGCTGCCAGAATTGCCAGAATAACCAGAACCACGATCAGCTCTACCAGCGTAAAGCCGCCCTTCTTGCTGCGGCGCTTCTGCTGCAACGCGATCATTTTTTCCATCATGATCTTATTCCTCCAATTTTATTTTTGTTTTTCTATCTCTGTAAGCTGCGGCGGTGCTCCGCAGAGTTACACATATTACATTGCCGTTATGCCGGCTTTTTCGTTGCCGTTACCTCGGTTTTCACCGGAATATCGTACCGCAGGTCGATGATGAGCGAATCCGAATAGATTTTATCGGTCAAATCCTTATCACGGTAAATTGTCACGGTGGCGGTAACGGTGTGCTTTGCTTCGTCGATTTTGAAATGCAGTCCGGCGCGGAGGCCCATATAAAAGCCCTCTGCGTAGGTTTTCGTCATGGCTCGGGCAATGGGATTGCCGTCCGCATCCTGACTGTAGCCATCTTTATAATAGCGCTCGACAAGATAACCCTTTTCCACTCGAGGCTGCTCACCGGAGTCCTTATCGGCAATCACGATTTTGGTTGGTCCGCAGCCGTCTGCCGTCAGCAGCTCCGCCGCGTTATATCCCTGTTCGGTCTCATAGCCAAACTCGATCGCCGAGCCTTCGGACGAGCCGGTTTTATTCGTCACGTCCGTGCCGCTGTCATAGCATTTGATGTAATCCGTGGCGGTCTCCACCTTGCTGCGCACGGTTTCGAGCAGGTCGTCCGCGATCAGCTCGGCGCTGTTCAGCTCCTGCGTGCGGCGCGATACCTCGGCCGCCGGCCGCAGCGATGCACTGAATATGCCGATGACCAGACACAGCAGTCCGGCGCCGACCACCAGTTCCACCAGTGTCATGCCTTCCCGGCCGCGCAGGATTGAGCGAATGCGTTTCATGCCGTCACTCTCCCTTCGCAAACCGGTAGAAGGGTACGGTTTTGCCGTCCTCGGTTTTGGCGTTTACGGTCTGCTTTTTTACCTTTACGTGGAAGGCTTCAATATCGGTATCTTCGCCGTTCGACGTCGTCACCTTAAAATCGTACGTGGCAGCTTCGCCGTCCGCGACTTCTGCATTCCCGCGCACGCTTTCCTGCAGTTCGGTCGCGTCCCTGCGGAGCTGCTCCGACTTGCGCTGCGCATTTGAGGCAAAGCCGACTGCGCCGTTCAGCGCGCCCAGCAGCAGCATGAACACCACCGTGGAAACCAGAATTTCCACCATGGATTCGCCCCGGCGGTCGCGCAGCACGCGAATCAGTCTATTCATCGGCTGCACCTCCGGTTGTCCGGGCTGCCGGCTTGTGAATGGGTTCGTATCGGCTGTACGTCGGATTATTGATATCATAGGTATAGCTGATCTCCACATGCTCCGTGCGGGCATCCTTGCCCTCGCCAATGACCTTGGGTTCTACCGGCTCCTCGCCGTTGGCACTTCGGCAAAAGCGGCCGTTTACCCAGTAGACCGGGAACTGTCCGCTGACGCCGTCTTCCCCTTTCCATGTGTAGATTGGCTGAAAACTGTCCTTTCGGCGGTATTCTGTGGTGTACATGTAGCTGTCCGCTCCCTTTTCCGCCTTGACGCCTACCCAAACCTGATGTCTGTTAAAGGTTGTCTGCTCTGCCTTTTCGGTGCCTTCGTTCCGAGCATCGTATGCAAAGGTATCGCCTGTGATCGGGTCCTGCACATCGGTAACATCACGGAGCAGAATCGTAATCCTGCCGTAGTTATCCTCGGTCGAACCCGCATTATAGCAGGCAGTGGTTTCATCCGAACGGTCCGGATCGTAAATACCCAATCCCGTATCTTCCGCTAAAATGTTGTTCACTTCACGGTAGAAACAGCCTTCCGGCGCAAAATTGGTATCCAATTCCGGCTTTATTGTTTTGTATTCCTGCAGTTCGCTGTCCAGCACCTGTGCAAAGGACTGCGCCAGCTGATAACAGCGTTCCCTGCCGATCTTGCGGTTGGCCCGCGAGAGCAGCATGGATGAGGAATACACGATACTGAGCGAAAGTCCGATCAGGACGGCGACAGCACAAAGTGCTACGATCAGCGAAACACCGCTTCGCCTGCTGCGCCGCAGGGTGTTCCATCCCTGACGTATCCGCTTCATGTCTGCCGCCTCCCTTCGTAACTAAAATCTGCGCTCAGCAGGATCGGATTCCGTATAACGGTCGCTCTTGCTGTCCGCAATGACAGTTACCCTGCTGATCTGTATACCATTCGTCAGCTGCAGGGTCTGATTCTCGTGCGTTACCACGGAGAAAATGTTAGGCAGCTTCAAGGTAAATGTGCCGTCCTTCACCTGCAGCATGGTATCCGGCTGATAGCTGTAATAACGAATGCTGCCATTGGTAAGGCTGTATCTGCCGTTGACCGCACTGCCCTGTTTTACAGTATACCAGTCATCCCCTGCAACTGCAAACGTATTTTGACCATTTATGATAATCTCCGGCAGATTCCCGCTCATATCGACGGTAACAGTCGTGGATTTATCGTCCTTATCGGTCAATTCAATCCGATACAGGTCAGCCTCTGCCACCTCGTCCCACGAGAGCGCGGTAAGCTGTGCATCCCACTCTGCCGTGTTGATAAGGCGATTCATCGGGCCATAGCTGACCGCAAGCGCCTCATTCACGTTTGCCAGCGACGCGCTCGGTGCTTCCAGCTTCACACGCGGGAATACCACATCGCCGCTCGATACCCAGACCGAGCTTACCTGTCCCGCCGACTGCGAAATACGAGCCTCAAACCGTACAGAACAGCCTGCGTATTTCGTATCCAGATCGGTCAGGCTGCAGACGTAGCTGCCGCCGCTTTCGCTCATTGCGGAAACGGGGTGAGTCACCGTTGTGCCGTCCGTCCCGGTGATTTTTGCCCGCAGCAGATAGGTGCTGCCGCCGGGCGGTACGCTGGCCTCATTCTCCGGCGTAACGGTGACCTGCAGGCCTCCGCTTCGGAAGCCGGCCGCCGGAATCGGGTTGTTTGCTGTCGCATTCCAGTTGTACGACCACTTGACGCTCGGCGTATTCAGACGCATCGGCACGGTCATCGTGTACACGATACCGTTCGGGCTGTCCGCGTAGCCGGAATCATCAGTAGCCACCGCCACCAGATAGAGGTCGATGGTCTTGCCGGCGTAATCCTCAAGACTGCGGCTTACCGAGCAGGTGCCGCCCCTGACGGGCACAAGCGCACCCAGGGCAGCGGCCGTTTCGCCCTCCGGCTGCACATAAATCTGATAGCCTGCACAGCCGTTTTCGCTGCCGATGGCACTCCAGCCAATGGTGTATTCCAGCTCGTTGGTATCCGGGTTGATTACCAATGGCTGTCCCGGACGCTCGAGGCGCTGCTTGACAGCGTACTTCTTCGTCGTACTCAGGCCAACCTCGCCGTATTCCTGTCCCAGACGGGTAACGGTCAGCTCAACCTCGGCGTACTGCCAGTCGTCCGCGCTGATGGTGAACGATTGGGAAGTATTCGGATTCTCCTGCGTACCGTAAACCTCGTTGACCGGAATGCCGATTCTTGCGCCTGCCGCAGTGATGCCGGTCAGCTTGACGCTGTAGTGCGGCGCTGCAGTCCCCTGCCCGGACTGCGTCCACGAGAACCGGTAGCTGATACTGCCGTTATCTTCCGGTATCAGTACCGGGTCGTTCAGCTCCGGTGCCGTCAGCGGCTTGATGTTCAGCGCCGCGGCTTTAATGTAGTTTGCAAAGTCATTCGCATGGCCAAGAACATGACTGTAAATGGTCTTGTCCTGCTGCTGAACGCCCTCCGCGCTGTAAGTCCGCAGCGTAACGGGTGCATCGCCGGTCTGCCGGGTATCGCCATAGGTGTAAACCGGTCCCAGACCGGAGGCGGCGTACCATGCACGCACCCGACGATTTGTGACATTCTCCGCGAAATACTCCTTCGGCAGGTCGCGGAAGTTTGCCATAACCGTGTTGCCCGCCGAGGTCAGCACATCCTCATACGCAAACACATACTCATTTGTGCCAACCGTGCCGAGCACCTCGATACGGTAAATCGGCGGTGTTTCCATCTGCGGCTCGTTGACCGTCAGTGCAGCCGTGACGGTGCAATCATCCACCGTACTGCCCGAGTACGATACCGACAGCTGGTTAATACTGCCGTCCGGCTTGTACTTCGGCGTGTCGGTCGGGATGGTATCCGTCACGGAGGCCGGCTGAATGCCGTTCGTAATGCCTGCCGCTGCCGTGACGATCAGCTCCTTCAAATCGTCGCCGCTGATCTCGGCGGTCTGGTTGTTCTGATCAATGGTCACGGTCTGCGAGCCAAGCCTGAAGGTGACCTTCCAGTTGCTGAAGGCCGCATAATCCGCAAGGTTTTTCAGCGAGATCTGGTATTTAGCGCCATTGTTCCAATGGCTCACCAGTCGGATATTGACATCCGGTGTCGGCAGCACCGACACATTCTGCGTCGCCGCAGTTTTCCATGCAGAAGGCGCGGTATCCTCAAACAGACTGACAGCACGAACCGACAATGTAACGGTCTTGCCTGCTGTGTCTGTCGCAAGGCTTGCCGGCAGCTGGAACGTACCGGTGGTGATGCCGGAGCCGTACACCTGTGTGCCGTTCAGCTTCGGGTCCCACTGTCCCTGTCCCTTTTGGTTCGGGATAAAGCGCAGATTGGACAGCACTTCCTTGCCATCAACGAGCACTGTACCCTCGTAGTACAGGGGACGGTCCGTATCCTCGATGGATACATCGAAACTGCCGTCTGTCTGCTGTTTCAAGTCAACCGTGAACGAGGCATCCAGCTTTTTGCTGTTTTGGCCGTGCTCCATGGTGCGGTATGCCTCACGAACATAATCGTCCATGATCTTTCCGCCTGACAGGTTGTTCAGTTTGCCGGTTTTCTGGCTAATGGCAGGCATTAGGCTGTTTGCATTCCATGTGCGTACCTGATCATAAGAATAATCCGGCGGCATTTCAAACAGAATTCGTCCGGTAATTTTTTCCGTACCATCATTGAATTTGCTGATCAGGATGCCATTTTCAACCCTTGTATTAGAATCTGTCATGTTGTAATAAATGCCGCATTTTGTCCGGGCATCCTCATTTTGTGTCCAGTTCAAAGTCGGATCCAGACGCGGACCAACAATCGCCGCATAGAATTTTCCGTCAAACTCACCATATGCAGCCATGCGCGCATAACCACGCCGCGATTCACCTGCACCGTTGTTGCGCGCTTCGTCCGTTTTATAAGTAATGCCAGCTGTATTCCCTCTCTCTGTCAGCCCCCATGTATCAAAGAAATAATAGTTATTGCCCACCCGGTTTACATCCAGCCGCGTAGAACGGCCAGTCTGGAACGAAATAATGCCGTTATCCGACCTGATCGGCACAGAATAGCAATTCTGGATATAAGTATTCTGTGTCGCAGCCGAACCGTAGCGGTCACCGAAGATACCGGCGCGGAAGTTAGTACCCACCAGATCGTCCGTGTACGCATAGTTGCGGCAGCGGTCGATATTCAGCACGATATTCGCCGTCGATGCCGTGATGGAAGCACCGTTGTTCGATGTTGCGTTATCGACCGAGAAGAAGCCCACGATACCGGAAGCCATCGAGCCCGAATAAATTTTAACACCCGGTGCATTGAGGCAGTCCACTACATTGATATTGAACTGCTGTCCCATGGCGGCCGAACTTGCCGTATACGCCGTAATATTACCCAGAATGCCGGCACTGTCATTTGCACTTTGGCTCGTGTTGGTACCCAAGCGGCCATATATACTGCCATGGTTCTGGCAGCTCAGAATATTGAAATCCTGACCGGAGGCCGCATGATACAGCTGTGCCACGATACCGCCGGATGCACCGACCCAGTTGGCTGCATAAGTGGTCTGCAAATTGCCGTAATTGTAGCAATCCTCAACCGTACCGCCGTTATTCGTCCACTGGCCGACAATGCCGCCCGAATAGTGCGACAGATAGCCGTAAACCGTGCCATAATTGATGCAGTTCTCAATCGTCCAGTCGCTTGTGGTCTTGTTGGACTGCGTGCCGATGATACCGCCCGCAAAGCGGCTGGTATTCTGCTTTTTCAGCTGGCGGCCGACAAACGCGCAGTTGAGCAGGAACGACAGATCCTTTTCGCTCTCGTTCATGCCGACAATACCGCCGGTGCCGACACCGATGCCGTCCGACTTGTTGACCAGCAGCCAGCTGCCGCTGACGCAGCGATTCAGCTCACCGGTCGGCGCGTTGTAGCCCGCCACGCCGCCGAGGTTGCCGTTGCTCGATACGATGATCTGCATGGTGCGTTCTGCCGCTACGCTCTTGCTGCCGCCGTTGTAGGACAGCTTTTCCACATCCGTCCGGTCTGCCCACTTTACCCAGGTGGAATCCGCAGACAGCTTCTGTGCCTTGGCATTCGCCAGCAGCTCGCTCACCTTGCTGACATTTTCCATCAAGGCTTCGGTGCTCTTATCGCCGGACATGGTGATCGTGCCCTTGTTATAGCCGGTCACACCGCCGACCATGCCGTTTTTGACCGTAATCGTGCCGGTTCCGGTATTGTCTATGTAGCACTGCTCGATGATGCCGGTCGCATCATTCTTGCCTGCAATGCCGCCGATATGCGAGGACAGGCGTTCCTTCTCTGCCGCCGAGCTGGTGGAGGTTGCGGTGTACACACCGTCCGCCATCAGCGTCAGTCCGGAAACGGTGCTGCCCTGCAGCAGACCGCCGTTCAGTCCGGCAATGCCGCCGTAGCAGTTGCCGACCGCGCTCTTTCCTTCGTCGATCGTGCCGGAGTAAGTGCATTCGGTTACCTTGCCGCTTGCATTATTCTGCCCGACTACACCGCCGAGATAGGTATACTTCGTGAATTTCTCGAAATCCGAGGTGACCTTCACTTTGCTGACCGTACCGCCCGCTCGATTGATGCCGACTGCACCGCCGACCTGCAGCGTGCTTGCGGAAACGCTGTATGTCGGCTGCTGCGAAACCTCGGTTTCCGTGACCGTACCGCTATTGTCTCCGACAACAGCACCCAGAATGAATGCACTGCCGGAAATCGTGATATGATCGCCGAGTACCGCTCCCTGAACCGTACCGCCCTTGTGGTTTACCGCACAGATCGCGCCTGCTGCAGTCTTGTTGCGGGTGATGAGCGTTACCCTGTTATCCGCCGTGCCGACGCTGCAGCTCCTGATCGTACCGTAGTTTTCGCTGGCAACGCCGCCTGCATAGCCGTCGTTGCTGGTGATGCTGCCGTTGCCGATACAGTTCTCGACCGTGCTGCTCGCGCTGTTCATGCCGACAATGCCGCCTGCCGCACCGACATTTGCGGTCACCTGACCGAGATTCTTCGCGTACCGCAGAACAGCCTTTGCGCCCTCCTGCGCGCCGACAACGCCGCCTGCACTGCCCGCCGCTGCGTGGACCTCTGCCGCCCGATTGGTCAGGCAGTTGATGCTCGTGCCGCCGAGTGTGCCGCGGTTGATGCCGGCAATACCGCCGACCATACTGCTGCCGCGCACGGTCAGCCTGTTATCCGCGGCAATGACATCGCCCTGTGCGCTGCCGCTTGCCGGACTGAGCGTGCCGGTTGCGGTATTCACGCCGATCACGCCGCCGACACCGCTGCCGCTGCCGTTGACACGGCGCTTTCCTGCCGGTGTGCTCGAAAGCGTGATCGCACCGCCGTTTTCGCCCGCAATACCGCCGACACGGCCTGCACCGCTGACATTGGCGCTGCTGGTATTGTTCTGTATCCTGCCGCCGCTGAGATTATAGCCGACGATACCGCCGACCGTGTTCCGTCCGGTGACGGTGCAGTTTTTCTCGGTCGTGCAGTTTTCAATCGTGCCCTCCGTCCTGCCGCCGACATTCAGACCCGCGATACCGCCGATATAATCCTGCGTTGCGCTGCCCATGCTGCCGGAGAGCGTGCAGCCGCGGATGATGCCCTCGTTCAGACCGACCACGCCACCCATGGCATTCAGACCGTTCATCGTACCCTTGCTGGCACAGTGCTCTATCACATGATTCTCACCGTTGACGCCGATCACACCGCCGATGACGGAAACACGCAGCTCGCTGCTGCCCAGCTCATCGGAGAGCGCCTTCGCGGCATCCGTGTACTTCTGCGCCCGCAGATAGGATACCATATCCACACCGGTTTTCAGCTTGCTGTCCGGGAAGGTGTCCTCTGCCGGACGGTCAAAGCCGCCTGCGTTCAGGCAGTGCTCCACCTTCATTCGGGTCTGCGGCTCACAGCTGCCGATAATGCCGCCTGCATACGCATACGCGCGGATGGTCATGTTGTTGGAAACCGCAGACAGCCTGCCTGCACTGTTGCCGTCCGCTGTGATGGTGATGGTATGCCTATTGGTAGAAGCCTTGACCGTTCCCGGCGCATTGCTGTTGTTTGCCGCGATGCCCGGCAGAAGCGCATACAGCGTTCCGCCTGCCCGGTCTTGCTCCGTGTAGGTGCGCTGATAACCGATCAGACCGCCGCAGAATGCCTCTGCAGTGACCGTGCCAAGGCTGTTATCGACCTTGAGACCGCTGACCGTGACATTCTCTCCCGGGTTAACGACATTCGCACCGATCGCGCCGCCGACATAATACCGGCCCTGTACGCTGCTCGGCTTGATGGTCAGCTTCTTCTCGAGCAGCTCCGTCGAAGCATTCAGACCGACCAGACCGCCGACACAATCTCCGGTTGCGGCAACACGGCCGCCGATAAGCGTGTAATTGATGTCAATCGTGCCGTCCGTGTCGTTATAGCCGACCAGACCGCCGACATAGTGCCTGCCGACAACGATACCCGCCACACTCCGGTTGGAGACTGCGTTATCCTTGTCGCTGAAGGTGATCGTGCCGTTGTTGTAGCCGGTCAGACCGCCCGCATAGCTGCCGACAGCTCCCCAGTCCGTGACACGCCTGTAGATCGCATTATTGGTGTCCGAAACATAGCTTGCACAGTTTATGATAGCCGCCTTGTTCTCATTTGCACCGCAAATACCGCCGATATACGCATTGTATCCCGCAGCGACACCTGTGTTGACGCAGTTTTTGATCGTCGAACCGCCTTTATTCTCACCGATGATGCCGCCGACATACGAATTGCCGATGACATAGCTTGCGTTAACGGTTGTTCTGGTGCCGTTTTCACTGAGCAGTGCCGTCTGCGTATCAGACTGATTCAGCGCACCGATGATGCCGCCAACATACTCGCTGCCGAGAACGTAGCCGTTTGCCTCGGTCTCGCAGTCATACAGCACACTTTGTTCGCCATAGCCGACAATGCCGCCGACATATCTGCCGCGCAGCTTGTCTCGATCCTCCTGCTTATAGGTGTAGCCGTCCGCATATCCAGCACGGCTCCTGCATTCCGAAAGAGACGCATTATGCGCGTAGCCGACAATGCCGCCGATATAATGTCCTGCCAGCGAATGATCATCTGCGGCTATGCTGCTGAGAATCAGACCCTCATTTTGGCAGTCAGCCATATCTTTTCCCGTGGCCTGATCCTTGCCGGAAAAATAGCCTGCAATGCCGCCAACCGAGCGATTGCCCGTTACAGCGGCGCTGTTGGTCAGGGTCTTGACTGCGGCACCGTTTGTTGTCAGGCTGCCCGCAATACCGCCGATACCGCGCGCAGTATCGCCAGTCGGCAGCGTACCGGTCACGGTACCCGATGCAGACAGCTTGATTACTGACTTAGAATCGCTGACCTCAATCACACCGGCCACACCGCCGATGCCCTGCGCGTTCGTGCTGCCCGCCAGATTAACATCGACAGCCGCACCTGTGACTTCGCTGTCTTTCAGGCTGCCGCTGCTGAAGCCGCAGACTGCGCCCACGCCCTTGAGGGAATCCGAAGTGACCTTGACCGACGGATTTGCGAGCTTGAGGTTGATGATACTGCCCTCGTTTTGCTGGAACAGGCCGAGGTATTCGCTGCCGCTGGCAACCGAATCCTCATCCAGCTTCAGGTTACTGATGGTGTTGCCGCCGGTGATAACACTGACGATGCGGTTCAGCAGACCGCCTGTGCCGTCCAGTGTCTGATTGCTGCGCAGCGCAGGGATACTCGGGAAGCCGATATCCTTGCCGGCGGAGACCGAAAGCGCGCCGCGGGCTGCCGTACCGTAAACCTTTACACTGTCGCTCGTCCAGTCCAGCGAACGCGCGGTAACGGCAAATGCCGCCGCCGTATCCATATAACGGATATTGGACAGATGACGGAAGGTTTCGATCTCGCACCGGCTGTTATTCGACCGGGTGCCGTCACCGAAAAGCGTGTTCGCCTTATTGGATTCGATAGCGTCACTCTTTTGATACTCCTCACCGCCGGTGTTTTCTGCATTCGGGTCCGGAAATACCTGCACAGCTGCGTAAACATTCAGCGGGTTTTCCAGTTTGCCGCCGAAGCGCGTGATGCTGGTATCGCTGCTCTGCCGGAAGGCTGCTGCGTTATCAGCGGACAGCTTATCCAGCTGGTCGTACAGCTTCGCATTCATCATACCGTCCAGCACAAGTGTTGCCCGCTTGTTGGTACGGTCGTATTCCACGGGGAAGGTATAATCCTTCGTCGCATTGTCCTCGGTCGTAACCGCAACCGACTGCGAACCCGTTTTCAAATTCCTGCCCGGAATATTGATCGACAGGAGCTGTGCTTTATCCTCACTGCTGTACAGCTTGACCTCGTAATAAACCTTATCCAGATCCTGATCCTTCACATTGCTCGACCAGTTCAGCGACAGGGTTTCACCGTTTACCAGATTGATCGAGGTGATCTTCAGCTTGGTCGCATCCAGACTGACAGCATTGACTGCATCCTGAACCGAGTAATAGCCCAGCCGTTCTTTCTGGCGCGTATCGCGGTCGCGCTTGCTGTAATCAATATCCAGCCAGCTGCCGGACATATCCGCCGGTTTGCTGTCCTCATTCGATCCGTAGTACAGTCCCTTGCAGTTTGTGCTGTAGAAAACCGAATAAACCTGACCGCTTTCCACGTCGATTTCGATGCAGATTGCAGCATTCAGCACACTTTTATCGTAGGTATCCTGCGAAAGAAGCGCACCGACGAGCGCACCGTCACCCGACAGCTCGCCTTCTGCGTATTCGCCTGCATCCAGACGAATGCCGTAAATACGGCCGACCAGCTTTTTCCGGTCCTCATCCGACTCATCAAACGACTGATTCAGCACGCCTTCCTTCTTCACCTTGCTGCAGAATGACTCCCATTCACCGCCGGTACGAAGGTAGGTCAGCTCGGATTCTGCCGACAGATACATGGTCTTAGCGTACGATTCATTCTTTCGGAACTGCGACAGATGGATATACCCCAGAAGGCTCGGTACAGCGATGGCAAACAGAATGCTCAGAATGACCAGCGTAACCACCAGCTCTACAAGAGTAAAGCCGCCTTTTCCGCACCTTTTGCGCTGCTGTGTCATATTCGCTGCCTCCTTTCCTTTGGATACAAGATAAACGGGTATACTGCCCAAATTTAGTCGTTTTATATTTTACCAACTCCTACGTTTTCTGTCAAGTATCGACACCGTTCAACTGCAATCTCCGCTGTTTTCGCTTATTTTCTCTGATATTTACCATGATTTTCATGCCACAAAAAAGCTGCCGAAGCGAGCTTCGGCAGCCTTCTGCAATCTTTACGATTTCTGAATTAGAGGAAGATATACTTGAGTACGAACAGTACTGCCAGAACGTACATCAGCGGAGCAATCTTCTTGCCCTTGCCGGCTGCAACATTCAGCAGAACGTAGGAGATAACGCCCAGAGAGATACCCTCGGAGATGCTGTAGAACAGCGGCATAGCGATGATGGCGAGATAAGCCGGGATGGACTCGGTCAGGTTGTCCAGATCGAAGTTGATCTCGGTTACGGTGCCTACCATCAGGAAGCCGACCATGATCAGCGCCGGAGCGGTTGCGAAGGACGGGATGGCGGTGAAGATCGGCGCAAACAGCGTGGATACAAGAAACAGGATGCCGGTAACCAGAGCAGTCAGGCCGGTACGGCCGCCGACTGCAACGCCGGATGCGGACTCAACAAAGGTGGTGGTGGTGGAAGTACCCAGAATTGCACCTGCGGAGGTTGCAATCGAGTCTGCCAGCAGAGCGGGCTTGATGCCCGGCAGCTTGCCGTCCTTATCGAGCATCTTCGCCTTGGTGGCAACACCGATCAGCGTGCCCAGAGTATCGAAAATATCAACGAACAGGAACGAGAAGATGACAACGATAAAGTTTACGATGCCGACTGCGCTGAAATCCACGTTGAAGCACTGGCCGAAGGTCAGACCCAGCTTGGAGAAGTCGGTCATGCCCCAGCTCGGGAACAGGGAATAGAAGCCTGCGTCCGGCGTCGGAACGTAAAGGCCGGTCACCTGGCAGAGCATGCCGAGGATCCAGGTCAGCAGAATGCCGTACAGGATGGCGCCCTTCATCTTGCGGGTATAAAATACTGCGGTGAAGAACAGACCGATCAGCGTCAGCAGTGCGCAGATGCCTGCGGTGTGGAAATTCTCCGGGAAGCTGATGATGCCGACCAGCGTAGCAGAGTCTACGCACAGACCGGAGTTCTGCAGACCGATGAAGGCAATGAACAGACCGATACCAACCGAAACGCCCTTTTTGAGCGTCAGCGGAATGGCATTGAAGATGGCCTCACGCACATTGGTCAGCGACAGGACGACGAAGATCAGGCCCTCAATGAATACGGCCAGCAGCGCAACCTGCCAGCTGTAGCCATAGCCTGCAACAACGGTGTACGCCATGAAGGCGTTCAGACCCATGCCGGCAGAGAGCGCGAACGGCAGGTTTGCCATAAACGCCATGCACAGCGTGCCCAGGCAGGATGCCAGGGCGGTTGCCAGCAATACCGCGGTGGTATCCATACCGGTGGAGCCGAGTACGCTCGGGTTTACGGCAAGGATGTACGCCATGGTCATAAAGGTAGTGATACCGGCCATGACTTCGGTCTTGACTGTGGTTTTGTGTTCCGATAGCTTGAAAACACGTTCAAACATCGAATAACCCCCTTTTTAATTTTCAGGCTTTCGCCTTGATTACTGTGAAATGTCTTGGGCAACACCGCAAAATTTACTTGCAAATCACTCTTGTTCAATTATGCGGTATTGCCCTTGCTTACTTCCCCTCGTAAGCGACAACCGTCTCCGCCGGACAGGTTTTGATGCGGTCGCGTCCGTGCAGACCCTTGAGCTCCAGCAGGCAGACAACCTTGACGACCTTTGCGCCGAGCTGCTCCAACAGGTGGACAGCCGCCTCAAGCGTACCGCCGGTAGCGATCAGGTCATCGACAACGACGATCTTCATCCCCGGCTTGATGTCATCGCGGTGTACCTCGATGGTCTCCATGCCGTACTCCAGCTCGTAGGACATGCGGGACGTTGCACGCGGCAGCTTGCCCTGCTTGCGGATCGGAATGAATGCCTTATGCAGATTATACGCCATCGGTGCACCGAACAGGAATCCGCGGGATTCCAGACCGGCGATCGCGTCAAACTCCACGCCGTCCAGCAGCGCAGTCATCTCGTCCACCGCCAGATGGAAGCCGTCCGCGTCACCTAGCACGGTGGTAATATCGCGGAAGATGATGCCTTCCTTCGGAAAATCCGGAATGCTGGTGATATACTGCTCAACCTTACTCATGAAACCTCAATTTCCTCCTTATCCCTGCCGCCCGGCAGAGAATCAATTATGCTGTTTTGTCATTTGGCAAGCAAAACAGCAATACACTTTATATATTATCAAATCGTGTCGTTTGTTACAAGAGATTGATTGTACGAAATGCAGATTTTTATCATGAAGATTATTGCCGCTATACAAATCCTCATCAAATTGTTCACTATCGGATATGGAGCGGACGCCGTCCGGACGACTGGGCGGTTCGCCGCACCCGCGGCGGCGGGCAACTCGTTGGCCCAGTGGTTACGGACGGCACCTGAGAGTTTCATCTTTAGTACCTCTTACCTTTATATAACCGCTATTTACTGTAACCATCTGCATCACATTTATTGCGTTCTTCCTATCGCTGTGCTATGCTGTGTATATACCGACTAACCTCGTTTATGATGGGAGGCTACTGTGATGAATCGAAAAAGCGTTATCAATATTCTCTGTGCCCTGTCGGTCATGATTGCTGTCGGAATTGCGGTTTGGATCACTCTGACTGCCCACACACCGCACACGATGGACGATTATATCAACCATCAATACCTGATTGGTGTTTCCAGCGGAATCGCACTCATACTATGTATTATCCGCAGCTATATGCCAAAATAGCAGAAGAGACGCAACTGCGTCTCTTTTTTATTCTATGGATAGCGGTAAACCGCAAGTCTCTCTTCACTCTCACTCTAATTCTCAATTTTCCATTTCTCTCCTCATCCAGCTCATCAGCATTCCAACGATATA
>OLVZ01001076.1_pt1 | contig 24618 bp, 20 predicted proteins | sample 1673341 | NCBI WGS metagenome assembly OLVZ01 (sample SAMEA3178944, study PRJEB25190) | human gut metagenome | biome: human gut; feature: human-associated habitat; material: faeces | place: Austria | collected 2013 | reverse complement strand
AGACCTCTTCCAGCGGGATATAGACCCGGGCCGGGCAGCCCAGCTCCAGCAGGGCGGGGGAGAGCTGCTCCAGCCGGGCCACGGAAATGGTGAGCCGGGGCGCCTCCGCTGTGCAGTCGGCCTCCGGCAGGGGCGGCACCGGCAGCTCCCGGCGCTTGGGCGGCGCAGTGCGGGCGGCGGTGAGAGCCGCCAGCGCATCCCGCCGCAGGGCATTGACGGCACTGGCGGAGAGGGACAGCCCCTCATCTACCAGGGTGACCACGGTGTCGCAGCGGTAGGCGGTGCCGCCGGTCTTGCGGAGGCGGGCTTCCAGCTCCAGTCCATCCAGGGCCCGGGTCCGGGCGGCCTCCGGCACCGGGCCGGTGACCGTGACGATGTGGCCGTCCCGGTCCGACACAGTCAGGGTGCAGGGCACCCCCGCGGAAACGGAGCAGGAGAGATCCACCGGCACCGTCCGCAGGCTGTCCCGTTCATAGGCCCGGCGGGCCTCCTCAAAGAGGTCCTTGGGGTCCGGAGCGTTCTCCGGACGGGTGCCGAACATGGCAGCGCCGTGTTTGCCCTGCCAGTACCAGTCGGTGAAGCCGGACCGGGAGAAGGCCTGCTCCAGCTCCGCCCGCTCGTCGGCGGTGGGACCACGGCCCTCCTCCAGCAGGCGGGCGTAGATGCGGGTGATGACGGCCACATACTCCGGCCGCTTCATGCGGCCCTCCAGCTTCACGCAGGATACGCCCATGGCCCCCATCTCCTCCAGCCGTCCGGCCAGACAGCTGTCCTTCAGGCTCAGGGGATATGCCTTTTTGGCGGGGGCGTTAACCCCGTAGGGCAGGCGGCAGGGCTGGGCGCAGCGGCCCCGGTTGCCGGAGCGGCGGCCGATGACGGAGGACAGGTAGCACTGTCCGGAATAGCACATACACAAAGCGCCGTGCACAAAAACCTCGATCTCGACCGGGCTTCGCTTGCAGATATGCGCGATCTCCTCCGCGGGAAGCTCCCGCGCAAGCACGACGCGGCTGCAGCCGAGCGCGGCGGCCTCCATCACGCCCTCAAGCGAATGGATGCTCATCTGCGTGGAGGCATGGATGGGCACATCCGGTGCAAGCTGCCGGCACAGCGATACCATGCCGAGATCCTGCACGATGAACGCATCGACGCCGCAGGATGCGGCCAGCCGGATCAGCTCCGCCGCACGCGGCATCTCGCGGTCGAGCACGAGTGTGTTGAGCGTCAGATGCACCTTGACGCCGCGCACATGACAGTAGACAACGGCCTCCTGCAGATCGGCGGCGGAAAAATTGCGGGCGTTTATACGCGCGTTGAAGGTATCGGCACCTAAATAAACAGCGTCAGCGCCGTTGCAGACGGCGGCGCGCAGCGCCTCCATCGAACCGGCGGGAGCGAGTAATTCCATGATGATCTTCCTTTATCTATCCAAATCTGCGCAACAGCATAAAAATCCGCATACATTGTACCACATACGGACACAACAGGAAAGTGCAATCATGCAAAAATTTGTTTCCGGCCTGTAAACTTTTTGCGCCGCAGCAGGAAAACAGCCCGGACGGCTTTGGAAAAGGGATAAAACAAGACATACAATGCCAGCACCCGGCCCGGCCAAACCATCTGCCAAGCCACCCATAACCGTCCAGTTGTGTTCTTTCCGGCGGCGGAGCAAGCGTCATGGAAACCGCGTCGTTTGTTGCGCGCGGGGCTCTGCAATTACGCAGAAAACCCAGCTTCTTATATAAGAGGCTGGGTTTTCTGTTTGGAAATTTTGTTTACCGTTCTTTCTGAAAAAGGACATCCAGATAGTCCGTTTTCCCGTGGATCACGGCGCCGACGGACACGAATTCGCCCTCGATGCGGTAGAAGATCTATCTGTTATTCGATCTCCAGCCGTCTGGACGAGGCGGGGACTTCCTTCTGCTTCGGCAGCGTCACGCGCAGGACGCCGTCGGCGTATGCGGCCTTGATGCCTGCGGCGTCGATGCCGGAGATATCAAAGCTTCTGGCGTAGGAGCCATAGGAACGCTCGCAGCGGAGGTAATTGCCCTTCTTGTCCTTGTCTTCAAAGTTGGAATGACGCTCGGCGGAGACGGTCAGCCGGTCGTCGGCGACGTCCACGTGGATATCCTCCTTCTTGAAGCCGGGCAGGTCAGCCTCCAGAACAAAGTTGTCGCCGTCCTCCTGGATGTCGGCCTTGAACTCGCCGAGGGCGTTGTCGGAGAAGAACGCGCGCTCCAGCTCGTCAAAATCGTGGAACGGATTGAAATTGGAAACATTGTGATTTTTACGTGCATACGGTACTAACATGGAAAAGACCTCCTTGAGTCTTGTAATATATGATGTTTGAAAACTCGATCTGAGCATCTTGCTCATCTCTTGTTTACAAGACACATGATAGGCCCGGCCTGTGAACAATTCTGCATCTTTGTGTGAACGGACTGTGAATTTTAGCAGTCTCGCGCTACGACTGCTAAATTGTTTGCCTGTACAAACTGAAAAAATCTGCTATGATATAGACACATGGGAACTTTTGTCCAAACAAAACGTCTGAAAGGCTACCCATCTTGAAAGGAGTGAATTCGATGCTGAAAATTGAGCATCTTACAAAGCTTTACGGAGAGAAAAAGGCGGTCGACGACCTGAGCCTGCACATCAGGCCCGGCGAAATTTACGGCTTCATCGGCCACAACGGCGCAGGCAAGACCACGACGATCAAAAGCTGCGCGGGCATTCTGCAGTTTGAACAGGGCGAGATCACCATAGACGGGAAGTCCGTCAAGGCCGACCCGCTCGGCTGCAAGCAGATTTTAGCGTACATCCCGGACAACCCGGATCTGTATGAATTCCTGTCCGGCATCAAATATCTGAACTTCGTGGCCGATATTTTCGGCGTGTCGAAGGCCGACCGCGAGGCGCGGATCGAAAAATACGCGTATCAAAGCGTTTCATCGTCCGTATCGAAAAATACGCGGATCTGTTCGACCTGACCGGCGATCTGGCGCAGCCCATCTCGGCCTATTCGCACGGCATGAAGCAGAAGCTGGCGATCATCTCCGCCCTGCTCCACGACCCGAAGCTCATCATCATGGACGAGCCGTTTGTCGGCCTCGACCCGACGGCAGCCTATCAGGTCAAGGGCATCATGCGCGAGCACTGCGACCGCGGCGGCGCGATCTTCTTCTCCACGCACGTGCTGGAGGTCGCGGAAAAGCTCTGCGACAAGGTCGCCATCATCAAGCAGGGGCGGCTCATCGCCTCCGGCACGATGGACGAGGTCAAGGGCGACCAGTCGCTGGAGGCTGTGTTCCTGGAGCTGGAGGGCGAGAAGAATGCTTAAAACGCTGCTTCGCGTCCGGATGGCGGCGCTGCTCGCCGCGTTTACCGGACAGAGCCGGAAGCGGAAGAGCCAGACGAAGGGCAAGGCCGCCGGCTATGCATTTTTGATGCTTTACTGCTTCTGCGCGTTCGTCTTCCTGTTCTATACCTCGTTTTCCCAGTTTGCCGCCGCGTTTTTCCCGGCGGGACTCGGCTGGCTGTATTTTGCCATGTTCGCGATCATGGCCTTTGCGCTCATGTTCATCGGCAGCGTGTTTACGGCAAAATCGCAGCTGTTTGAGGCGAAGGACAACGAGCTGCTTTTGTCCATGCCCGTGCCGCCCGGCATGATCCTGCTCAGCCGCATGGCGGCGCTGCTGGCTATGAACTTTGTGCTTGAGCTTGTCGTGGCCCTCCCGGTCTTTGTTTCGTGGCTGCAATACGGTGAGACAAGCGGAACGGGCATTACGGCGTTCGTCGTGATCGTGCTGGCGCTGCCGCTGTTTTCGCTGGCGGTGAGCTGCCTGTTTGCGTGGCTTGTTTCGCTTGTGACCAGCCATATGCGCAATACGACCGCCGTGACCATGGTGATCTCGGTCGTGTTCATGCTGGCATATTTCCTGTTCTGCTTCCGCATGAACAGCTATGTGACCCAGCTGGCCGCGAACGGCGCGGCGATCGCGGGCGCGCTCGGCTCGGCTGCCCCGCTCGTCTGGCTGGGCCGGGCCGCTGCGGACGGGAGCCTTGCAGACCTCGGCCTGACGCTTTTGTGGACAGTCCTGCCGTTCGTGCTGGCCTATGTGCTGCTGAACCGCAGCTTTATCCGCATCGTCACCACGCGGCGCGGACAGGTCAAGGTGCGGTACGAGAAAAAAGCCATGCGCGCCTCCACGCAGAGTGCGGCGCTCTACCGCCGGGAGCTTGCCCGGCTGACCAGCAGCTCCGGCTATATGCTCAACGCCGGGCTTGGCCTTGTGTTTGAGCTGGTGCTGGCTGTGCTGGCGGTGGTCAAGCGACGGGAGCTTCTGGGCGCGCTGACCGCGATCCCGGAGCTGTACGCAGCAGCCGCCCCCATCTTGCTGCTGGCCTGCATGATGGTTTCCGGCATGGTATTCTTTACGGCGTCATCCGTGTCGCTGGAGGGCAAGAGCTACTGGATCGTGCGCTCCATGCCGGTCGAAACCAAAAAGATTTTGCAGGCGAAGCTGAATCTGTCCAATTCGCTGGCCGTCGCGCCGGCACTCGTCATGATGCTCGCCGCCGCGCTGGTGCTGCGTGTTTCCGCCGCAGAGACGGCGCTGCTGCTGGCCTGTCAGCTGCTGTTCGTGCTGCTGACGGCGAACGTCGGGCTGATGGAGGATCTGCGCCACTGCAACCTCGACTGGATCAACGAGACGCAGGCGGCAAAGCAGGGCGCAGGCGTGCTGCTGAGTATGCTGCTGGGCTTTGGCTTTGTGGTGGCGGTCGGCGCGCTCTATTTCTTCCTGCTGGCGGAGCTGATGCCGACAACAGCCTTCCTCGGCCTGATCCTGGCCCTGATGGCGATCTTGTACGCGCTTACCGCCCGCTGGCTCATGACCCGCGGCGTAAAGCGCTTCGAAACGCTGCGCTGACACGGCAAAAAGCCTCCCCCTGCCATGCAGCGCATGGCAGGGGGAGGCATGGGCGCGGGCGCTTATACCGTGCAGTACGGGAGCGTTTTCCGGTCCGCGAAGCGGTAGGTGCGCAGAAACGGCTCCGGGCGCAGGCCCTTTTGCAGATAGTCGAGCAGCAAAAGCGCGCAGGCGCGGCTGTCGCTGCCTGCGTTGTGGTGGTCGAGGTCGAGCCGCAGATGCTCGCAGAGCGTGTTCAGCTTGTGGTTCGGCAGGTACGGATATGCCTTTCGGCCCATCTGGCAGGTGCAGAGATAGACGGCCTCCGGCTTCCAGTCGATGCGATAATCGTGCAGACAGCTGGCCAGCACCCGCAGATCAAACGGCGCGTTGTGCGCGACCAGAATGCAGCCGGCCAGCATCGGCTCCAGCAGCTGCCAGAGCGCGGGAAAGTCCGGCTGGCCGCGCACCTGCTCCGGCGTGATGCCGGTCAGCGCGATATTGAACGGATCAAAGTGCGTCTGCGGGTCGACAAGCGTGTAAAGCTCCTGCACGATCTCGCCGCGCTCGATCACGCTGACGCCGATGGCGCTCATGCGCCGGTTTTGCGCGTTCGGCGTTTCCACGTCGAACGCCACATAACGTTCTTCCATAGTTCCACCCCATTTGACAGGATGGAACCAGTATAGCAGATTTTTCGCCCCTTGTCAGCCCTCTTCGATCGCGCTCGTCGGGCAGGCGTCCATGGCCTCGGCGGCAGTCTCCTGCGCGCTTTCCGGCACGGGGTCGGGCGCTGCCTCGGCAAAGCCGTCGTCCCTGAGAGAAAAGACCTCCGGGCACGTTTCGGCGCACAGGCCGCAGCCGATGCAGACGTCTTCATTCACATGATAGTGCATATGCATTCTCCTTTATATAGAAAAGTCTGAGCCAGCCGGTTTTCCCGGCTGGCTCTAGTATTTGCGGATTTTTATCTTTTTTTCCTGTGCGGGAAAATTCCCTTGTCCAGCCGCGCCTTTGCCTTGCGCAGTCCCCGGCGGCAGACAAACATGACCGAGAACGCAAGCAGGCCCAGCACGACGAGGATCAGCAGCGACGGCTTATCCAGCGCACTCAGTGTAAACAGCTCCGGCAGGAAGAAGTAGCACACCACGAATGCGATGCACAGTCCGACGAGCATGGCCTTGCGGAGCTTATTCATCGGCAGCGAGGTCTGATGGACCATCAGCAGGCCGACGATGCCCATAATGCCGGTGCAGAGCGTGGAGAGCATATCCTCTTTGATATGGAATGCCAGATAGAACAGCATCACGCCGACCACGAGAATGAGGTCAGACAGCGCGGCGGGCAGCGCCCGGTAAATGACGTTCGGCATAAACCGGCCGCTGATGCGGTTCTCGTTCGGCTCCATGGCAAGGATGAACGACGGGATGCCGATGGTCAGCGCGTTGACCAGACTCAGCTGCGCGGGCGTATACGGATAGGGGAGCGTAAAGAACAGCGTGATGAGGGAAAGCACGAACGTGAAAATATTCTTGACGAGATACAGCGACGCGCTGCGCTCAATATTGTTGATGACGCGCCTGCCCTCGGCCACGACGGACGGCAGCGCGGAAAACTGCGAATCAAGCAGCACGATATGCGATGCCTGACACGCGACGCCCGAGCCGGAGGCCATGGCGATGGAGCAGTCTGCCTCGCGCAGCGCCAGCACGTCGTTCACGCCGTCGCCGGTCATGGCGACCGTGTGCCCCGCCAGCTTCATGGCTGCGACGAGCTTCTTTTTCTGATCCGGCGTGACGCGTCCGAAGACGGTCATGTCCTCCGCCGCCTTCGCAAGCTCCGCGTCCGTTTTGAGCGTCCGCGCGTCGACAAATTTCTCCGCGTCCGGGATCCCGGCACGCCGCGCGACCTCCGAAACAGTCAGGGGATTGTCGCCGGAAATGACCTTCGTGCGCACGCCCTGCTGCGCAAAATAGGAGAACGTCTGCGGCGCTTCGGGCCGGATCTTGTTGCTCAGCAGGATCAGCGCCAGCGGCATCATTTCCGCGTCCAGCGCTTCGTCCGACAGCTTCCCGTCGTAAAGCGCCAGCAGCAGCACGCGGCAGCCCTTCGCCGACCATTCCTCCGCCAGCGGCAGATACTGCTCCTTTTCCGGGCAGTTCGCCAGCAGAATTTCCGGCGCGCCCAGCAGATACGTCTCGTCCTCGTGGAATGACACACCACCGTATTTTTTCGCCGACCGGAACGGCATGGCGTCAATCGCCGTCTGCATGGACTGTCCGGTAAAATATCGCCGCAGCGCGGCCATGGTGTCGTTGTCGTCCTGCATGGCGCAGACGTAATCGGCCATGATCATGCGGATATCGTCGGCGATATAGCGCTCCGGCTGTAAGGGAATAATGTCGTCGACGGTCATTTTCGGCTCTGTGATCGTGCCGGTCTTGTCGACGCAGAGCGTGTCGACGCGCGCAAGCGTCTCAATGCAGCCCATGTCGTGCACGAGCGTGCGCCGGTTTGCCAGCCGGATGACGCTGGCCACCAGCGCAAGACTTGTCAGCAGATACAGCCCCTCCGGGATCATGCCGACGATGGAGCCGACCGTGCTCGTCACCGCGTCCACAATCGGGCTTTTCAGCCACAGATACTCCTTGATGAACATCACCGCGCCCAGCGGAATGACAAGGAAGCCGATCCATTTGATGAGACTCGTCAGCGAATGCATCATCTCTGACTGCGGCTGCGATCCGGTCTGCTTGGCCTCCAGCGTGAGCCGGGAGACGAAGCTGTCCGCGCCCACGGCGGTCAGCCGTGCGCGGCAGCTGCCGGACACGACAAAGCTGCCGGAGAGCAGCCGCTCGCCCGGCTTTTTAACGATCTCATCGGCCTCGCCGGTGACGAGCGCCTCGTTGACGCGGCATTCACCCGCCGCAACGACGGCGTCCGCCGGGATCTGGTCGCCGGGGGAAAAGACGGCGATATCGTCCCGCACGAGCTGGGCCGCGTCCAGCTCGACGGTCTGCCCGTCCCGCACGGCGCGGCATTTCGGCGCGGCCATGATCTTCAGTCCGTCGACCTTTTTCTTCACCCGCAGATCCTGCACGATGCCGATGAACATATTGCAGAACACGGGACCGAGGAACGTCAAATTCAGCCACTGCCGCACGGCGATCACACAGCCTGCCAGCAGGAAGAACAGGAAGTTAAAGTACGTAAAAACGTTTTTTGCGATGATCTCCCGGACCGACGCGCCGGGAGACTCCACCGGCGCGTTGCCCCAGCCGCCGTCCAGCCGCTCCTGCGCCTGCGCGGCGCTTAAGCCCGTCTCGGCGTCCGCCTCCAAAACGGGGATCTCCTGCCGCTGCGGCCCGTCCGGCTCCTTCGGTTTTCGTTTCAGGAATGACGCTGCCACAAATGCCGTCCTCCTCCAAGTAGTTGCTGATATCATATCACATCTGCGGCAAAATTTATCAACAAACTGTATATTTTCAGAAAATCGTAAGAAATCATGCACCGGACGGGGAAATTCCGATACCGCCCATACTGCTTGCGGAAAAAGATCAGCATTTGATCGTGATTGCTCTTGTAATCAGCAAGTACGCTCGCTTGCCTTACATATGGAGACGTCCGTTTGGATGCGGGAAAGCGCGTGATATGGAAAGGGCGGTTCTGGCGAGGATGGAGAAACAGAACGCTTCTTTCAGATTCGTGTTTCTTCACCTCTTGCTTCGTCGTGCGTCGCTGGAGCGGAAAATCCGCAGTGTTATCCGAATAACGTGTTTTACTTGAAATTATTTGCGGATTGGGTATAATGGAATGGATAAAACCGGTAGCCGGGGAGGCAGCTATGGAATACTATGCGAAATCCGAAAATCTGCAGGGGCATCAGGAAACTGTGAAGGAGCATTTACGAAAGGTCTCTGCGCTTGCGCGGGAGTACGGGGAGGCACTTGGCCTTGCAGATGCCGCAGGACTGGAAGGACTGGTACATGATTTTGGAAAGTATACCAAGGCGTTTCAGGATGTGTGGAAAGGCAAACGAACAGGCGTTGACCATGCGATAAGCGGGGCCTGCTTTCTGGAATGCTGCTATAGGGGGAGACCCGGCAGCCGTCCTGTGATAGAGGCGGTCAATGGACACCATGCCGGTCTTGTGGCCTACGATATGATAAAGGCGGAGCTGCACGCGATTGCAGATGATCGTAAGCAAGCCCACGGAAACGCCGGAAAAACGCCCTCGATTGAAAACGCAGCGCAGCTGAAAGAGGCAAACGCCGCGTTTCAAAAGGATTTTCCTGATTTCAGACTGCCAAAGCTTCCGATACCTCCTGCCGATGAACTGGAATCCATGCTGTATACCAGATTGCTGTTTTCCTGTCTGGTGGATGCAGACTACACGGCCTCTGCAATGAATGACGACAGTACATACCTTGATCGTGCGGAGGACTGCTATTTTGACCCGCAGGCGCTTCTGGAAACACTGTACGCCTATTGCGGCAGCATCCGGCAAGCCTCCACTGCGGACAAAATCCTGAATCAGTACCGGGATCAGGTCTTTGAACAGTGTGGGAAGATGGGTGATAAGCCGGAGGGATTATATACGCTGACGGCGCCTACCGGAACCGGAAAAACGCTGGCGCTGCTGCACTTTGCGCTGCGGCACTGCCTGAAGCATGGGAAAAAGCGGATCATTATTGTCCTCCCGTTTTTGACGTTGGCGGAACAGAATGCAGATACGTATGCTAAAATCATTCCAAACGTACTGGTCGACCATAGCCAAAGTGATTTACCGGAGGAGGCCCGGGAGCTGGCCGCCAGATGGAGCGCTCCGGTCATCATCACCACGTCTGTCCGTTTTTTTGAAGCTCTGTTTTCAGACCGCCCGACCGTCTGCCGAAAGCTCCACAACATTGCAGGCAGCGTTGTGGTATTTGACGAGGCCCAGAGCCTGCCTGCCAGTCTGACCTCCGCCACGCTCCGCGCAGTGAATGCGCTGTGCAGCCGCTATCACACGACCATGGTATTCTCCACAGCGACGCAGCCGGATTTTGCCGCGCGAAAGGATCTGAATTGGACGCCCTGTGAGATCCTTCCGGAGCACAGAAAATTGTTCGAGGCTCTGAAGCGGGTGAATGTGGAATGGCGGATCGGGAATGAAACGCCCCTCGAAGCCATTGCGGAGGAAATGGCGGGCTGTGCGCAGGTCTGCGCCATCGTCAACCTGCGCCGTCACGCCCGGCAGATCGCTGACGTACTGTCACGGCTTTGCCCCGAAGACACGGTTTTCTTTCTTACCACGGACCTGTGCCCCGCGCACCGGAGCCGGCAGATCGAGCGTATCCGTCAGCGGCTAAGGCAGAAGCTGCCCTGCCGGGTCGTGGCGACCCAGTGCATCGAGGCTGGGGTAGACCTTGACTTTGAAACGCTGTATCGCGCGCTGGCTCCGCTGGATTCCATCATTCAGGCTGCCGGACGCTGCAACCGGAACGGCTGCGGTTCTATGGGGCAAGTGATCGTATTTTGCCCGGAGGACAGCCGTATGCCGTATCCTGACGACTGGTACAACAATGCTGCGGTCACAGTACAGGAAATGAATCCGCCGTTTTCCATCCATGACCCGGAGAACATCCGGGAATACTACCGGCGGCTGTTTGACGGCACGGTCGATAAACCAGAGCTGACGAAGGCAATCGACGCACGGGCCTTTGCAGAAACGGCGGCGCAATACAAGCTGATCGCCAGCGCCGGTGCGCAGGTCATTGTTCCCTATGCCGCAGAGCGGAAGCTGTATGAACAGATCGCAGAGCAGCTGCGAACGCAGGGCGTCACCGGCGCGCTGCTGAAGCAGGCAGCGCCGATCACCCTGACCTGTTTTGCAAAAAATCTGGCCCTGTATGCCGAGCAGATTCCGTTTGCCCGCCGGGGCAGAGAACAGTCTGCCGAACAGGCCGCAGGCAGCAATGTCTATCTGCTGTGCCCGCAGTATGAGGACCTGTATTCGGAGCAACTGGGCCTGCATTTTCCGCAGGAAGAGCGATTTGATTCTATATTTTGAAAAAAAGCACACTGGTTGTCCGGATTATTGGACAGCTGGTGTGCTATTCTATTTTTCGTGGATACTTGACAAATTACCCGTTATATTTCATACTTATTTTGTCAGATATTTCATTCTTCTAACAGACACGTGCTATGGACGTCCTGTTCACAGTCCGAATCAGGACGAACAAATTACGGAGGTGAAGCGTATTTGAAAGAAATCACGATCGAGGTCTGGGGAGATTTCGCCTGTTTCTCTGCCCCTTATGCAAAAGTAGAACGGCTGACCTACCCCTTTCCAACCCCATCCGCCGCCAGAGGGATTTTTTCTGCGATTTACATGAAACCGAAGGAGTTCCGCTGGCAGATCAACCGCATTGAGGTATTGAACCCCATCCGCTATATCAGCTTCAAGCGCAACGAGGTCAAATGTACCGTCGGTTCGGAGCCGATCTCCACCGAGGAGGAGCGAACGCAGCGGCAGACGACGGCGCTGCAGGACGTCCGCTACCGGATCGCGGCGTCGATCATTCCCCGCCCGGCTTTTGCGGGAAAAGAGCTCCAACTGTATGAGCAGGCGCTGCGGCGCATCCGAACGGGAAAATGTTTCCACCAGCCGGAGCTTGGAATGCGCGAGTTTGTCTGCTATTTTGAGGAGAGCGACGGGACGCGTTCGCCTATCCAGCAGTCGATGGACGCAGGGCTGATGGTCTACGACCTGTTTGCGCCGGATGATGTGGAGGTCACGAAAAAGACGAAGATCAAAATGTCCCTGTTCCACGCGGTCATGGAGAACGGCGTGATTCTGATCCCGCCCTATGACAGTCCGGAGGTTCTGAAGGGGGAAGGCCTATGCTGAAAGCACTATATGACTACGGAGTACGCCGCCAGCTGGCTTTGCCGCCGGGATTCGCGGGGAAAACCATGAAGGCATATATTTCCCTCTCTGAAAGCGATGACCATGTCAGCGTCTATCTGGGGGGAGACGAGCCTGTTCCGTGCCCGGATATCGGCAGTCTGGCCAACGGCAAGGATAAGAGTAATGTTCTTGCAGAGAAGCGCTCTGTCGTCATTCCCGAGGAGCCCGGAAGCAAAAGCACATTCTTTTTGGAGGCACTCCGCAGCGCGGCAGAGGAAGAACCGCTGCTGAAGGTCTGCGTCCGTGCACTGGAAACGCCTGAACTTGCGGCGGCCGTTCGCGCAGAGCTGGATCGGGCCAAAATCAAGCCGGGAGATCGGATCTCATTTCGGGTCAACGGGCAGTCTATCCTGCAATCGGAAAAACTTCGTACATGGTGGAAGTCCTACCGAAAGCAGTTTTCTGCGGCGGACGAACGCCCATCCGCCCTGTGCCTGATCACCGGCGAACCGACGGTTCCCATGACGACGACCACGCCGATACAGGGTCTGCGAGTCGTCGGAGGGCACGCGAGCGGGGATGCGCTGATTTGCTTTGACAAGACGGCATTCTGCTCCTATAACCAGAAAAAAGCGGCGAACGCACCTGTTTCGGAAGAGGCTTTCAGCGTCGTGAAGGCTGCGCTGGATGATCTTTTGAAGGATGCGCCGATCCTTGCAGGAATGAAATTTGTCCACTGGTTTGACCGCGAGATTCCACAGGAGGATGATCCGCTTTATACTGTGGACTTTGGTTATGATCTGCCGGAGGATGAAACGGACGAGGAAGCAGAACCGGAAGCCGCCGTCAACGAGCTGACAGCGCGAAATCAGGCGAATCAAATTCCGGAAAGCGTCTATTCCGGGCAGCCTGTTCCCGATTTGGACAACGTATCCTACTATATTCTGCTGCTGTCCGGCGCAAACAGCCGCGTTATGATCCGCAGATATGACAGAGGCAGCTATCCGGATCTTCGCCGCAATCTGGGACAATGGTATGCCGATCTGGCACTGACCAATCAGGGCGGTACCGGAAACATCAGGCCTGTGAAGCTGGCTGCTCGTCTGCTTCGTCTTTTAAAATTCCAGAAAACCGACAGCCGACCCTTTGAGCGGCTGTCAAAGGAGCTGGCCGGGATCACCCCGGCGGTCGTGCAGGCGATTTTGTCAGGCAGATGCCTGCCGGATGCCGTCGCGGCAAAGGCGCTGGCCTATATTCGCTCGGAGCTGCTGTCGAACGACGACAGCGACACGCGAAGCACCCTGCCCAACAGTCTGGCCTGCCAATGGCTGAAGGTCTGGCTGCTCCGGAAAAATCGAATCCATCATCAGGAGGGAACAATTTTGGAAGCATACAATCTGCATCTTCGCAATGCCGCATATCACTGCGGCGGATTGATGGCCGTATATGCGGCGATCCAGAGGACGGCCATGCCGGACGTCAATACCGGCATTGTGGAGCGGTACTACGCCTCCGCCATTCAGATGCCCGCGCTGGTCATCGGCCAGCTCAGCAGCCGCTCAAATCACCATCTGGAAAAGATCGAAAACGGGTGGCTCGCCGATAAATACCGCGAGAAGCTGCAGGAAATTTCCGTCGCGCTGGGGACGTCCATTCCTGCTACGCTGAATCTGGAACAGCAGTCCTATTTTGCGCTGGGCTACTATCAGATGGGCGCGAAGCTCAATCAGGAGAGAAACAGAAACGTCGCCGCCGCCAGAGAAAAGACCGGCGCGGCAGAAGAATAAAAGGAGGAGTATCTTATGGCAATTCAGAACCGATATGAGTTCATGTATTACGTTGCGTGCACAAATTGTAACCCGAACGGAGATCCGGACATGGGCAATATGCCCCGGCTCGATCCGCAGACCATGCAGGGCTTCATCACCGACGCTGCAACCAAGCGCCGTATTCGAAATTACGTGGAGCTGGCCCATCAGGGCGAGCCCGGCATGAACATCATCATCCAGCAGGCGACCAACATCAACCGCCATATCGCGGAGGCCAAGCGGGCAGCCGGTGTTGAAGACTGCGCAAAGGCAAAGGAAGCCGTTTACGCGGGCAGAAAAAAGGCCTGTGAGCTGTTCTACGATGTACGTACCTTCGGCGCAGTCATGTCCACAGGCCCCAACGCGGGGCAGGTGCGCGGGCCGGTGCAGATCACCTACGGAAAAAGTCTGGACGCCGTTCTTCCGCTGGACATTTCCATCACCCGTATGGCGGTCGCCGACAAGGTAAAGGATGGCGCTACAGTAGAGGATTACGCGGCATGGGAGCAGGAGCAGCCGGAGGACAAGCTTCGCACAATGGGCCGCAAGCAGATCATCCCCTTCGGCCTGTATGAGGTTCGCGGCTTCGTCAGCGCCAACCTGGCTGAAGAAACCGGGTTTGATGACGAAGATCTGAATGTCCTGTTTGAAGCCATTCTGAATATGTACGAGCATGACCACTCCGCCAGCAAGGGTGAAATGGCCGTCGTTTCTCCGCTGATTATTTTCAGGCACGTTGGCACGGATACCGACGCGGCGCAGAGAATCCGTCAGGCCAAACTGGGCTGCGCCCCGGCCCACAAGCTCTTTGATCTGGTCAAGGTCACGAAAAAAGCTTCCGTTTCCTATCCCAGAAGCTATCGGGATTATGACGCGCTTGTCTCTCTGGACAGGGTTCCCAAGGGTGTGCAGATCGGGTTCAAGCCAAGCGCCTTTGAGCCGGTAGTCTGGGACGCGCTTCCCGCAGACGAAGACTGGTTCTGCCATGGATGAGTGGGAGCCGATTCCTCTTTCCCGACTGTCTCACGCAGGGTTCTGCCTGCGTCGGGCTGCACTGCTGACCAATGAGCAGGTCTGGGCAGAAAGTGCGGATACCGCAAAAGGACGTTCTGAGCATGAGCGGGTCCACACGCAGCGGATAGAACGCCGGGGCGATTCAGCAAAGCTGTATGAGTTCCCTGTATTCTCCAAAGCTATGGGAGTTTCCGGGAAATGCGACTGCATAGAAGCGGAAGTATCCGCCCAGGGCTGCATGATCCCTGCGCTGGATTTCCCGGTCAGGCTGTATCCGGTTGAGTACAAGCACGGAAAACTCCGCGCAGAACAGGAATATGAGGTTCAGCTGTGCGCGCAGGCCATGTGTCTGGAAGAAATGTTCCAGACACAGATCCCGGAGGGCGCCATCTACTACATCACATCGCACCGCCGCTATCCGGTCTCTTTTACAGCGGAGCTCCGCAGTCTTGTAAAGGAAACAATCGAAAGGATCGAGGCGTTTCGCCGAAGCTTTTCGATCCCGCCGGCGGAATACGGGGCGAAATGCAAGGCGTGCTCCCTGCGGGAGCACTGCCTTCCCAGCGTGCAGCGATCCGCGTCCGGCTACTGTATGCAGCTGCGCAAAGAGGCCATGCACGAGGAGGATGTCCCATGAAAAAGCTGCTGGAGACGCTCTATATTACAACGCCTGAAAGCTATCTGTTTGAGCGGAACGGGAATATCTGCATCTCCATCGGCGGTGCAGAAAAGGCCGCTGTTCCAATCACACAGGTGAACTCCATCGTTCTGTTCGGAAAGAACACACTCTCAACTGCGTTGCTCTCATTTTGCTCCAAAAACGACGTGACGATTACATTTCTCAGCGAGAACGGCTTTTTTCTGGGGCGGCTATGCGGCCCGGTCAGCGGAAATGTGCTGTTAAGAAAGCGCCAGTATGAAACACTGGCAGATACAGCCTTTGCAAACCGGTTTGTCAAGGATCTGCTGTTCTGTAAGCTGCGAAACAGCAGATCTGTGTTGGTGCGGTATGCCCGTACTGCCTCTGATGAAGCAGAAAAGAGCGGTGTTGCTGCGGCGGCAGCTGATTTGACCGCAATCGCAAATCGTCTGGATGACTGTACGGACATTGATTCCATGCGCGGAATCGAGGGCGCAGCTGCGTCTGTCTACTTCTCTCGCTTTGACGATCTGCTCTCCAGTCCGAAGGGATACCGCTTTGAGACGAGAAGTCGGCGTCCGCCGCTGAACGAAGTCAATGCGGTGCTGTCTTTTGTCTATACGCTGTTGGCACATGACGTTCGATCTTCGATGGAAGCTGTGGGGCTGGACCCTGCCGCCGGGTATTTGCACACCCTTCGCCCGGGGCGGCTATCCTTTGCGCTGGACATCATGGAGGAGCTGCGTGCGCCCCTGTGCGACCGGCTGGTCATTTCCATGTTCAACAGGGATCAGTTTCAGACGCAGGATTTTACGACAGACTTTGAAGCGGTATACCTCAGCGAGAAAGGGCGGCGAAAGGTTCTTGAACAGTGGCGGGCCAGAAAGCGCGAGTCCATTCAGCACCCGTTTTTGAAGGAGAAAGTTCCCATTGGGATAATCCCATACGTACAGTCTATGCTGTTTGCCCGTGTGCTGCGCGGGGATCTGGATCGATACCCGCCGTTTGTGTGGAGGTCATGACATATGATGCTGGTCGTAACCTATGATGTGGACACATCGGATTCTGCCGGGCAAAAGCGCTTGCGGAAAGTAGCAAAGATCTGTGAACGACACGGGATGCGTGTTCAAAACTCCGTGTTTGAGGTGCTCGTGGACGCTTCACAGCTGGTCGTGCTGAAACAGGAACTGGGAAAAGCTATCGATATGGAGCAGGATTCTGTCCGCTTTTATCGACTCGGCAATTCATACGAGAACCGGATCGAAAGCATGGGACGCAAGCCCCTCGTGGAAGCAGGAAGTGCCTTGATCTTTTAACGCCAACCCCTCCCGTACACATTTTTGCGGCAGGTTGGCGCATGAAATCCATGCAAGATATACAGCTTTTGGATCTCTTCCTGGAAAACCAAAGGAAGCCAGACATAAAACTGTATCATCTTTCGGCAATTTGCCGCAAAACCTCATGACGGACTTGTGGAAAATTGCTGTCGCCCCTCCCGCAGGGGCGTGAGTAGAAATTTGGCTTTACAAGTGTGATTGTAACTTTGACTCGTGTCGCCCCTCCCGCAGGGGCGTGAGTAGAAATTTTCTTCAACCGGTTCGGCTTTGACTAGTTCTGCTACGTCGCCCCTCCCGCAGGGGCGTGAGTAGAAATAGATTCAGAAGATGCTTCTGATTCAGAGTCGTTGGTCGCCCCTCCCGCAGGGGCGTGAGTAGAAATGATATTGATTCCTATGATATTCTTCGGCGTAACCTCGGGTCGCCCCTCCCGCAGGGGCGTGAGTAGAAATCATAAGTTCATCAACGACCGCCCAAGCCTTTGCCGGTCGCCCCTCCCGCAGGGGCGTGAGTAGAAATAAAGCCCACAATCCTCGCAAGCGAGGCGGCGCAGGTGGTCGCCCCTCCCGCAGGGGCGTGAGTAGAAATGTGATCGCCTCGGCAGAGGTGGCCTTGCGCCACTTGTCGCCCCTCCCGCAGGGGCGTGAGTAGAAATGGAGAACAGCTTTCCGATCGTTTCAAAAATCGCGTCGCCCCTCCCGCAGGGGCGTGAGTAGAAATAATGCCATTTCTATCTTCCTTTCCTTTGTCCGCAAGTCGCCCCTCCCGCAGGGGCGTGAGTAGAAATAGGCTAGAACCCGACGCAGCTGCGGCGATCAAGGTCGCCCCTCCCGCAGGGGCGTGAGTAGAAATTCCTGCTGGGTGAGGGGAAACAGAAACTTTCCGTCCTGTCGCCCCTCCCGCAGGGGCGTGAGTAGAAATGATAACCGATGTGTAATACTTCTGGTTTCTGGCAGTCGCCCCTCCCGCAGGGGCGTGAGTAGAAATGCTCTCGGCATCTTGCTCTTTCCGAAGCAGCCTGTCGCCCCTCCCGCAGGGGCGTGAGTAGAAATCGCTTCCGTAGTTCACGACTTTCAGTCCGCCTGGTCGCCCCTCCCGCAGGGGCGTGAGTAGAAATATGGACAAGGAAGCCCCGGGCGATTACGTGCAGACCACGTCGCCCCTCCCGCAGGGGCGTGAGTAGAAATCGCAGTATCAGCCCGCGCCGCAGATGCCGGCTTACCGTCGCCCCTCCCGCAGGGGCGTGAGTAGAAATTGGCTGTAACCATACTTTGATGTTATCAGTTGACAGTCGCCCCTCCCGCAGGGGCGTGAGTAGAAATTTTCCCAGCTACCGCAAGTAAAAACTCACTGTCCGTCGCCCCTCCCGCAGGGGCGTGAGTAGAAATAACGGCGCCAACATGGCGATGGCAAACGGCTTTGGTCGCCCCTCCCGCAGGGGCGTGAGTAGAAATACGCAATTTCCGCGCGCGCTCTTGCAGCTCTGTCTGTCGCCCCTCCCGCAGGGGCGTGAGTAGAAATATTTCCTCGCCGCAGCCGCGCATGGCAAGATCGGTCGCCCCTCCCGCAGGGGCGTGAGTAGAAATAAAAGCAGTATGGCGTATTATGTCGGGACACTGGGTCGCCCCTCCCGCAGGGGCGTGAGTAGAAATTGTTTGCCAAGCCTGTCTGCGCAGACCTGTTCGGCACGTCGCCCCTCCCGCAGGGGCGTGAGTAGAAATCACGGCTGCACGTTCCAGTGGATTCAGTTCGTCGTGGTCGCCCCTCCCGCAGGGGCGTGAGTAGAAATTTTGCAATCGCGCCGTTGTTGGCCATGGTGCCCTCGTCGCCCCTCCCGCAGGGGCGTGAGTAGAAATGATTCCTTCAATCTCGGATACCAGCGTGCAGCGGTCGCCCCTCCCGCAGGGGCGTGAGTAGAAATCGAACGCACCGCGCAGGAGTGGCACAGGCAATTTAGTCGCCCCTCCCGCAGGGGCGTGAGTAGAAATAATGCCGATCAGTGCAAAAAGCTGATACAGGAAAGTCGCCCCTCCCGCAGGGGCGTGAGTAGAAATGACTTCGCTTTTTTCGTCCCATCGATACAGGCCGAGTCGCCCCTCCCGCAGGGGCGTGAGTAGAAATCTCCTTGTTTTCCGCAAGCATTCGCTCGACCGCCTCCGTCGCCCCTCCCGCAGGGGCGTGAGTAGAAATGGAGATATTCTGACAACCGTCCGCGTGCTCTCTGGTCGCCCCTCCCGCAGGGGCGTGAGTAGAAATCCACGGATTACTCCCTGGTTGCTCATGCCTTTCCCGTCGCCCCTCCCGCAGGGGCGTGAGTAGAAATTGCATTTGATTGATTTTTATTTTGATTCCGTTGTACAAGTCGCCCCTCCCGCAGGGGCGTGAGTAGAAATCGCTCCCGGATTGCCGCATGGGTGGTATCGCAGTGTCGCCCCTCCCGCAGGGGCGTGAGTAGAAATAACAAAAACAGGGAACAGCCGCCGTGTAGCGCTTCGTCGCCCCTCCCGCAGGGGCGTGAGTAGAAATATAACGCCGCTGCAAACAGCGTCAGGGGTTAATGTCGCCCCTCCCGCAGGGGCGTGAGTAGAAATTTCGATGTCCTGCCCGCTCCTGTGCTCCAAAGCCGCAGGTCGCCCCTCCCGCAGGGGCGTGAGTAGAAATCCACGTCAGCGCCAGCGCCTCCCCTCTCCGGCATCCGTCGCCCCTCCCGCAGGGGCGTGAGTAGAAATGTCGTCGCTTTCGTCAAGCTGTTTGAACTCCTCGTCGCCCCTCCCGCAGGGGCGTGAGTAGAAATTTCCATGTGATCTTGTAGTCAACTCCGGTTCCGGTCGCCCCTCCCGCAGGGGCGTGAGTAGAAATTGCCTTATGGGTCTGGATAAGCCGGTTAACCGTGTCGCCCCTCCCGCAGGGGCGTGAGTAGAAATAAACAGTACCCGCGCCAGCGTTTGGCCGTCAACGTCGCCCCTCCCGCAGGGGCGTGAGTAGAAATCACGGCTGCACGTTCCAGTGGATTCAGTTCGTCGTGTCGCCCCTCCCGCAGGGGCGTGAGTAGAAATCGTGAACCAGCAAAGCTGATTGCCCGGCGCTTCCGGGTCGCCCCTCCCGCAGGGGCGTGAGTAGAAATTTCCCGGACGCCATTGTCGCGGTTGCGCCGACGTGTCGCCCCTCCCGCAGGGGCGTGAGTAGAAATAATTTCTCACTTCCTTCCGCGCTTCCAGCCGCCGAGTCGCCCCTCCCGCAGGGGCGTGAGTAGAAATCAGAAAGACGGCCTTGCGAACCCGGACGCGATCGACGTCGCCCCTCCCGCAGGGGCGTGAGTAGAAATGCCCCCATTGCCGATACTCGATAGCAACGCGGGTCGCCCCTCCCGCAGGGGCGTGAGTAGAAATAAGCAATTCTATGCTATGCGGTCGCTTCTATTGGTCGCCCCTCCCGCAGGGGCGTGAGTAGAAATCCTACAGCGCTAGCTGCTTCACCTGTCCGCTCCCGTCGCCCCTCCCGCAGGGGCGTGAGTAGAAATCTTCCCTCGCTCATCGAGGGCGCGACAAGCCTGGTCGCCCCTCCCGCAGGGGCGTGAGTAGAAATCGTCTCCTGCTTGCGTACCGCCTTTGTAAGCGCTCGCGTCGCCCCTCCCGCAGGGGCGTGAGTAGAAATACGCCCTCTTTCTCCGCTCTGCGCGCCTCCATGGTCGCCCCTCCCGCAGGGGCGTGAGTAGAAATATAATGTGATTTTTCGCTTTTTGGGAATACGCGGGTCGCCCCTCCCGCAGGGGCGTGAGTAGAAATCGATATCACGGCAGCGACGGGCAAGAAGATCACAGTCGCCCCTCCCGCAGGGGCGTGAGTAGAAATTACGGCTGACGTTGCGTACTTCGCCTCCGGTTGGAGTCGCCCCTCCCGCAGGGGCGTGAGTAGAAATCGACAACGCGAACAAAATGGGCACGGACATGACATGTCGCCCCTCCCGCAGGGGCGTGAGTAGAAATAAATTTTCTGCCGAGCCGCTTCTTGTTCTCGGCGTCGCCCCTCCCGCAGGGGCGTGAGTAGAAATAAATTCCGACACCACTGGCGGTAATGCTTCCGGGTCGCCCCTCCCGCAGGGGCGTGAGTAGAAATATCATTGCGCCGAGGAAAGATTGCGGCGTACACGTCGCCCCTCCCGCAGGGGCGTGAGTAGAAATAAACCGAATATTATATCAAATCATCAGTCCCATGTCGCCCCTCCCGCAGGGGCGTGAGTAGAAATTAATGTGATTTTTCGCTTTTTGGGAATACGCGGAAAATGTCGCCCCTCCCGCAGGGGCGTGAGTAGAAATTGTCCGGGCGTTGTATACGGTGATCCGGCGCTCGGGTCGCCCCTCCCGCAGGGGCGTGAGTAGAAATTGGAACTGGCAAGTTCAAAAGTTTGGTCATGACGTCGCCCCTCCCGCAGGGGCGTGAGTAGAAATTGAATACCTTGTTCCTCACACTCGGCGATGATAGTCGCCCTTCCCGCAGGGGCGTGAGTAGAAATGATTGCGATATTTACGATTTGAGGCATTTGTGAGTCGCCCCTCCCGCAGGGGCGTGAGTAGAAATGACTACATCACCATGAGCCGCGCGCGCTCCGCCGCCGTCGCCCCTCCCGCAGGGGCGTGAGTAGAAATCTTGGTTACAAGGGATATATCCAGCTTGCGCTTCGGTCGCCCCTCCCGCAGGGGCGTGAGTAGAAATGGTGTACTCGCGGAGAAATTTCACATCCTGACCAGCACTGGAGCGCTGAATCTCCAGTTATTTGACTGCAAATACGAGGATGTCCGAAAGGCAGCCGTCTTGCAGACGCTTGAGGCAATCTTCTCGAAGCATTGACACGGAAAACGAAGAAAGGAAAAAATGACCAGACAATATCAGATTCAAAAAATCACCGGGAAACCGGACTGGAATAAGATCGAAAAAGCGCCGATCGACCAGAAACTGTGGCTACCCTGTGAGCAGATCAGCGCCTACGCGCAGCTTGCGTACGATGACAGCCGGTTGTATGTGCGCCTTCACGCGGAGGAACCAACGATCCGCGCAGAAAATACCGGCATGCTTGACCAGCCGTGTCAGGACAGCTGCCTGGAGTTTTTCTTCAGCGCCGCAGAGCAGGATGCGCGATATATCAACATTGAGCTGAACCCCAGCCTGTGCATCTATTTCGGATTTGGGACCGGAAGAGAGGATCTGATGCGGATCCTGCTTCCGGACGGCGCAAAGACCTTGCATGCAGCCAGCGAAAGAACGCCCAGTGGCTGGGATGTGACGTATGAGCTTCCTTTTCAGCTGCTGCGGCTGTTCTTCCCGGATTTTGCTCCGTCCGGAACAATCCGGGGCAATTTCTACAAATGCGGCGATCTGACCGTGCAGGAGCATTATCTTGCGTGGAACCGCGTGGACGCGGAACGGCCCGATTTCCATCTTCCGAAGTACTTTGGAGCGTTGATTTTTTCTGAATAAGCAAGCAGCCCGGCTCTGAATTCCGAGTTGGGCTGTTAAAGATGGCGGCATCTCATTGTATCAATGGGATGCCGCCATTTTGCTATCATACAATACACCTCCATTCTCAGCGCCCTTTTTGAGCACAAAAAAGGCGTTGGACTTGGTTCGTGAAAACCAACAATCCAGCGCCCATAACTTTGTGAAAGATTTTTCTTCGTTTCTTCCGGAATCTCGCCGCCGCAGCCCTCTGAAAAAGGGCGCTGCCACTGAAAATCCGCTTGAATATGGAAAAACAGAGGTTCAAATCCTGTTTGAACCTCTGCCAACCACGATTTCATCTATGGAGTTACCAAAGAATTTTGAGAATAAAAAATTGCCGAACACGTTGAGATGACTGGCTTTTTTGCCATTTCATCTATAGTGTTCGGCAATCATGGAGCAGGGTACGGGAGTCGAACCCGCCTCCGCGGCTTGGGAAGCCGCTGTACTACCGATGTACGAACCCTGCCTGTTTGATGCGCTGATATCATAGCATCTTTTCTTCAAAAATGCAACCGTTTTCTGGCGAAATCTGAAAACCGGTGTTCCGGTGCAGGGTTCTATGTGTTTTTCGAAAGCTCCGGGCTTAATATCCGGACGGGTTCCGGGTCTGCCAGCGCCAGCTGTCGCGGCACATATCGGCAAGCGTTTTCTTTGCCTCCCAGCCAAGGACCTGCTTTGCCTTGGTGGGGTCTGCGTAGACCGTGGCCAGATCGCCTGCGCGGCGCGGGCCGATGACGTAGGGGACGGGAACATTGTTGACCTCGGAGAAGGTGTGCACCATTTCCAGCACGCTGACGCCGCGGCCGGTGCCGAGGTTGAAGACCTCGCAGCCGGTGTGCGCCTGCGCATAGCGGATCGCGCACAGATGGCCCTCGGCCAGATCGACGACGTGGATATAATCGCGCACGCCGGTGCCGTCCGGGGTGTCGTAGTCGTCGCCGAAGACGGTCAGCCTTTCGCGGCGGCCGATGGCGACCTGCGTGATGTAGGGCATCAGATTGTTGGGAATGCCGTTCGGGTTCTCGCCGATCAGGCCGGATTCGTGCGCGCCGATGGGGTTAAAGTAGCGGAGCAGCACGACGGAAAGCACCGGATCGGCCCTGCAGGCACCCTTCAGAATCTCCTCGATCATGAACTTCGTCCAGCCGTAGGGATTGGAGCAGCCGCCGGTCTGCGCCGTCTCATACAGTGGCGCAGGCTGGTCGCCGTAGACCGTGGCCGAGGACGAGAAGACGAACTGATGGCAGTTATGCTCGCGCATGACCTCCAGAACGGTCAGCGTGGAGTCCAGATTGTTGCGGTAATAGAGCAGCGGCTTTTCGACGGATTCGCCGACGGCCTTGAGTCCGGCAAAGTGGATGACGCCGGTGATGTCGTAGTCGGAAAAAAGCCTGTCCATCGCGGCCCTGTCGCAGCAGTCTGCCTCGACGAAGACCGGGCGCTTGCCGGTGATGCGCTCGATGCGGTCAATGACCTTCGGAGAACTGTTGTACAGATTATCAACAATGACGATATCCTGTCCCGCGTTCAGCAGGGAAACGGCGGTGTGGCTGCCGATGAACCCGGCGCCGCCAGTCAAAAGAATGGACATATGAAGCCCTCCTGTATCCGAAATTTCAGTGGCAGTATAGCACGCGGCGGAAAAAAGTGCAAGGCAAAAGCGCAGATTCCGTGCAGAAACAGACAATATGATAAATTGTAAGCAAAATATGATAAATGCGCGCGGAGGCCATCCGCAGCGTTTCCGGCGAAAAACGCAAAATGCCCCTTCCAAATGGGGAAAAGTTTTGGTATAATAACTAATACCCCATAAAAGAAGGGATGAGGATATGGCGAAGCTGTACTTTAAATACGGCGCAATGGGCTCGAGCAAAACGGCGACGGCGCTCATTACAAAATATAATTACGAAGAGCGCGGGATGCGCGTCTGGCTCATCAAGCCTGCCGCCGACCGGCGCGACGGAGAATTCACGCTGCGTTCGCGCATCGGCCTGACGGCGCAGTGCGAGGCGATCGGCCCGGAGTGCGACCTGCGCGAACAATACGCCGCGCACGGCAGGGCGGACGTGATCATTGTCGATGAATGTCAGTTCCTGACCGGGCAGCAGATCGATCAGCTGCGGGAGCTTGTCGACCGCGAGAACCTGCCCGTTCTGTGCTTCGGCCTGCGGACGGATTTCCAGACGAAGCTCTTCCCCGGCAGCCGGAGGCTGTTTGAGCTGGCCGACTCCATTACCGAGATCAAAACCATCTGCGACTGCGGCCGCAAGGCGACCACGAACGCCCGCATCAGCCCCGACGGCTATGTCGTCACCGAGGGCGATCAGGTCTTCCTGGGCGGCAACGACAGTTATATCGCCATGTGCCATAAATGCTATCAGGACTATATCAACGAACACAGAAAGGTGGAACTTCTCCATGGAACTGAACGAGATCCTCAGTAAAGTCGATCACACCCTCCTCGCCCAGACGGCGACTATAAAATTTATTTGGATTCTGAAATGACAGAAGAAAAGGTT
>OLVZ01001070.1_pt1 | contig 24710 bp, 19 predicted proteins | sample 1673341 | NCBI WGS metagenome assembly OLVZ01 (sample SAMEA3178944, study PRJEB25190) | human gut metagenome | biome: human gut; feature: human-associated habitat; material: faeces | place: Austria | collected 2013 | reverse complement strand
GCCAGAGGCTCCCCTCGCTAGGGGAGCTGTCGAGCGATAGCGAGACTGAGAGGTTGTTCCTACGCTGAAAGATACCTACGGAATAAGGGAAATGGAGAGTTTTGCTATGACTGAGTTCAAGCCCATCAAGGAAGGCAAGGTCCGCGAGATCTACGACAACGGCGACAGCCTCATCATGGTCGCCACCGACCGCATCTCTGCATTCGATGTTATCTTAAAGAATAAAGTCACCAACAAGGGCAAAGTGCTGACCCAGATGAGCAAGTTCTGGTTCGACTACACCCGCGACCTGCTGCCCGACCATATGCTGAGCGTGGACGTGAAGGAGATGCCCGAGTTCTTCCAGCAGCCCCAGTACGAGGGCCGCAGCATGATGTGCCGCAAGCTGACTATGCTGCCCGTCGAGTGCATCGTCCGCGGCTACATCACCGGAAGCGGCTGGGCCAGCTACCAGAAGACCGGCAAGGTCTGCGGCATCCAGCTGCCCGAGGGCCTGAAGGAGTCCGAGAAGCTGCCCGAGCCCATCTACACCCCCTCCACCAAGGCTGAGATCGGCGACCACGACGAGAACATCTCCTACGAGCAGAGCATCGACGTGCTGGAAAAGCTGTTCCCCGGCAAGGGTGAGGAGTACGCCACCAAGCTGCGTGACTACACCATCGCTCTGTATAAGAAGTGCGCTGAGTATGCCCTCTCCCGCGGCATCATCATCGCCGACACCAAGTTTGAGTTCGGTCTGGATGAGGAGGGCAACGTCATCCTCGGCGACGAGATGCTGACCCCCGATTCTTCCCGCTTCTGGCCGCTGGAGGGCTACGAGGCCGGCCACGGTCAGCCCTCCTTTGATAAGCAGTTCGTCCGCAACTGGCTGCTGGCCAACCCCGACAGTGATTATGACCTGCCGCAGGACGTCATCGACAAGACCATCGCCAAGTATGAGGAAGCCTACGAGATGCTGACCGGCAAGAAGCTGTAAGCACTTCCATAAATTCAACAGCTGCCGCCCGCTTTGTGGAAAACGAAGCGGGCGGTTTTTGTGCGGAAAAGTTTTTCCTCTTGAACGGCGCAGTGGGCAGTGTTACAATAACACAAGTAATGGGCAGAGAAACGGCCCTTTGTGTGAGAAGAGAGTGCCGCGCGGACGGCGAAAGGAAACAGTCAAATGGAGATCAGCACGCGGGAAAAGACCTTGCAGATCGTCAGTCGATACGTTATCATCACCCTGAGTATCAGCATCATGACCATCGGCGTATACTTCTTCAAATTCCACAACAACTTCGTCTTCGGCGGCGTGACCGGCGGCGCGGCCCTTGTGGCAAAGCTTACGCCTCTGTCGGCCTCAGCTTTTTCATCCTGCGCCAATATCCTCCTGCTCATTCTGGGCTGGATATTCCTCGGCAAGGATTTTGCCATCAGCACCGGATGGGCTACCGTCGTCATGACGGCAGAGCTGGCCCTTTTTGAAAAATATGTTCCCCTCAGCGGCCCCCTGTCCGACCAGCCCATGCTGGACCTGGTCTTCGCCATCGCCCTGCCCGCCATTGCGTCGGCTCTGCTCTTCAACGTGGGCGCGTCTTCCGGCGGCACCGATGTCGTCGCCCTCATCCTGAAAAAATACGCCCATATGAAGAACACCGGCGAGGCGCTTTTTATCACCGACCTCGCCATGGTGCTGGCAGCCTGCTTCGTCTTCGACCTCTACACCGCTCTCTACTCTTTCGTGGGTCTGACGGTCAAGAGCCTCGTCGTCGATGCCGTCCTCGAGCAGATGAAGATGTGCAAGGCCATTCTCATCATCTGCGACGACAAAGACCCCATCTGTGACTTCGTCATGCGCAAGCTGGTGCGCGGCGCGACCTATACGCCCTGCTACGGTGCCTATACCGACCGGCCTCACTACATGATCTATACGACCCTCACCCACCGCGAGGCATTGCAGTTGCAGGCATTTATCCATAAGGAAAACCTCAACGCCTTTATCTCGATGCTCAGCACCACCGAGGTGTTCGGCAAGGGCTTCAACCACGCATAAACAGAATCGAACCTTACAGGGCACCTTCGTTGATCTGATTGGACGGCGAGGGTGTCTTTTTATCTGCGTTTTTGCCACTCAGCTCTTCGCGGAGCAGCTTGGTCAGGGCCAGCGTCGCCTTGGAGCGGTAGTCGGTGGTGGGGGAGAGCAGGGCCAGCCGGAGGTAAAGCCCCTGCGACCCCAGCGAGAGATAGACGACATCCGGCTCTTCGACGATGCAGGAGCGGTAGGTGAAAGCCAGAGCAAGGCCAACCCGTGCCATGGATGCGGCAAATGCGGCGGTGATGTTGCCGTGCTTCGATTTCAGCCGCAGGCCGTAAGATCCGAACGCACTTCGGATCAGGTGACCCAGCATGGTATCCTTGCCGCTGAGGATGCACTCATGGCGGGTGACTTCCTCCATCGAGACGCGGAGCCGCCCGGTCTCGTCCATGCGGGCCTGCCGTAAGATCGGGTGGTCTTTGGTGGCGACCAGCAGCACCTCGTCCCGGTAGAGGTATTCCATCTGGATGCCCTCGGTGCTGACGATGGGGTAGGCGGAGAGCGCAAGGTCCAGCTCGCCCTCCCGGATCTTCTCCACCAGATTCATGCTGTTGCCCTCGTAGATGTTGATGGTGGCCCGAGGGTTCTGGTCGTAGAATTTTTTCAGGATGGGCGGGATGACATAGCTGCCGCGGAAGGAGCTGACCCCGAAGAACACGGTGCCGCCGACGGTGTTCTCGTTGTCCCAGAACTCCTGCTGGGCCTGCTGGTACTCTTTTAAGATGTGCTTAGCGTGACTCAGAAAAACCTTGCCGGAAGGGGTGGGGCGGATCCCCTTGTTGGTGCGCACGAAGATGGGGGAGCCAAGCTGCGCCTCGAACTGGCGCAGGAATTGGCTCAGGCTGGCCTGCGCGATGTACAGCCGCTCGGCGGCTTTCGAGATGCTTTGCTCTTCGGCAAGGGCGTTCAGATAGTATAGTTCGCGGAGATCCATGACAATTCCTCCAAAAACGACAGAAATTTCTTTTTTTCTATCGGTTTTGCCTATAGGGGCTATTATAAAAACAGGACTTTTCCAATCACAGAAATGATTATATACTAAAATCACCAGAACTTCAACTGCAGATGAGGATTCTTTTGTACAGGATCATGATGGAAAAGAGGTAAAACATGAGCGTATATCCAATGAAGGGCGTTATTGATATGCACGTCCACACCAATCCGGATCTTCGACTGAGAGCGTATGACGATCTGGAGCTGACGGATGCCGCGGTCAAGGTGGGCGCAAGAGCCATTGTCATCAAGACCCATCAGGGTACGACGATGGACCGGGCTTATCTGTGCAACCATTATAACAAGATCGTCCATGGTGACAAGGACTTTACCATGTTCGGCAGCATCACCCTGAACCATCCGGTCGGCGGCCTGAATCCGGCGGCGGTCGAGGTCGCGCTGAAGCTGGGAGCCAAAGTGGTCTGGCTGCCGACCCAGCACGCCCAGAACCATCTGGCAAAGTTCGGCAAGAACCCGGACGATGGCGTGAAGGTGACCGAGAATGGAAAAATTGTTCCCGAGATGAAGGACATCTTCCAGCTGGTCAAGGATTATGACGCAGTACTCGGCACGGCGCATATTTCCCCCGAAGAGAGCTTCATCGTCTGCGATGCAGCCCGCGCTGCCGGTGTCAAGAAGCTGGTCGTCACCCATCCGGAATGGTGGGTCGTCGACATGAGCATCGAAGACCAGAAACGAATCGTCAAGGATTACGATGTTCTGCTGGAACGCTGCTACGCCCAGAATATGGGCGGCGGCAAGTACAAGAGCAATCTGCCCGAAAACCTCGAGGTCATCCGTGAGGTCGGCTATAAGAACGTGCTCATCAGCACAGACGGCGGGCAGACCGAGAATCCTCACTGGGAGATCGCGATGCAGCAGTATCTCCAATATCTGTCGGATCATGGTGTGCCGGACGAGCAGATCTATTATATGTCGCACACCATTGCGGCAGGCTTGCTCGGCATCGAGTAACGCCGAAGAAGTGGAATAAGGAGGATGTTCCATGCAAAGTGCTGTTATTATCGCTGCCATCGCACTGGCAGTCTTTCTTGGCTATAAAACCAAGATCAATACGGGTTTCTTCTGCATTGTATTTGCATATTTTATCGGCTGTTTCTGGCTGGATCTCAAGCCGAAAGCTCTGATTGCATTCTGGCCGACGAACACGATGTTCGTCATCATCTCCGTTTCGTTGTTCTATAATGTTGCAGCAGCCAATGGCACGCTGGAAAAGATTTCCCGCTCGCTGCTGTATGCCTGCCGTAAATTCCCGGGAATGCTGCCATATGCACTGTTCGCCGTTGCTGTCATCCTGTCGGTCATGGGTGCAGCATACTTCACGGTTCTGGCATTCCTCGCTCCCATCACGCTGCTCATCTGCGAAGAGTCCAAGATGGACAAGCTGACCGGTGCAGTCGCCATCAACTGCGGCGCATTGGCGGGCGGTGATTTCCCGACGGCTGCGCTTGGCGTTATCTTCCGTGGTCTGATGGACAGCTCCTATGAGGCAGCTCCCGAACTGGAAGCCATTGATTCTTTCGTGACCTGCCTGAAAATGTTCGGTCTGGCAGTCCTATTCTCTCTGATCCTCATTACGATTTTCCGTTTTGCACTGCCTGCAAACCGCAACATCGGCAAAGATGTCAAGTTTGAAAAACCGGAAGTATACACCACCGCACAGAAGCAGACGCTCTATCTCATGGTCGCGATGATGGCAGTCGTTCTGGTTTTCCCGCTGCTCAAGCTGCTGATCCCCGGCAATGCGGTCATCAAGCTGGTTGCAGGAAAGATCGACGTCGGCTTGGTCGCATTCGTCTTCGCTGTCATTGCGCTGCTGATGAAGCTTGCTCCGCAGAAGGAGATCATCGCTCGTGTTCCTTGGAATACTATCCTGATGATCGCCGGAGCTGGTATGCTGATCGCCGTTGCAGTTGAGGCTGGAACCATTGACCTGCTGTCCAACTGGATCGGCAGCAACGTTCCGACCTTCCTGGTTCCGATCGCATTCAGTCTGGTCGGCGCAGTCATGAGCTTCTTCAGCTCTACCACCGGTGTTGTCTGCCCGGCTCTGTTCCCGCTGATCCCCGGTCTGTCCGCAACGACGGGTCTGGGCGCGGCCAATCTGTTCACCTGCACGGTTCTCGGCGCGCAGAGCAGTGCAATCAGCCCCTTCTCTTCCGGCGGTTCCCTGATTCTGGGTTCCTGTGGCAATGAGGAAGAGCGCAGCAGCCTGTTCAACCGTCTGCTGTTCGTCGCAACGCCTATCAGCATCGGTGTTGCAGCTATATTCAACCTCATCGTTTCTATGGTTCTGTAAAAGTCTGATTCACTCCGGGGAGGGGAGGCTCCCCTTTTCCAGAGTGTCTTTTTGAGAGAGTATAAGAACGCAAATGTGTGAAAAAAGGAGAGTACCATGCTGAAATTATACGGTAACGGGATCTACCTCGTAAACGGCGAGACCATCTGCTCCTGCCCTGAGGAAGTGGCCCAGAAGACCGGCCGCACCGTGGACGCAAAGGAAGCTGAGAAAGGCACTATGGCCTACGGTATCTTGCAGGCCCACAACAAGAGCGGTGATCCTGACCAGCTGCAACTGAAGTTCGACTCGATGACCAGCCACGACATCACCTATGTCGGCATCATCCAGACGGCCCGCGCTTCCGGCATGAAGCAGTTCCCGCTGCCCTACGTCCTGACCAACTGCCACAACAGCCTCTGCGCTGTCGGCGGCACCATCAACGAGGACGACCACAAGTTCGCCCTGTCCGCCGCTCATAAATACGGCGGCATCTACGTCCCTACCAACATGGCCAACATCCACAGCTACAACCGTGAGACCATGGCCGGCGGCGGCAGGATGATCCTCGGCTCCGACTCCCACACCCGCTACGGTGCACTGGGCACCATGGCGGTCGGCGAGGGCGGCGGCGAGCTGGCCAAGCAGCTTCTGGGCCGCACCTATGACTTCGCTCGTCCGCAGGTCATCGCCATCTACCTGACCGGCAAGCCCCGCCCGGGCATCGGTCCCCACGACGTGGCTCTGAGCATCTGCGGTGCCGTCTATAAGAAGGGCTATGTCAAGAACAAGGTCATGGAGTTCGTCGGCCCCGGCATTGCTGGCCTGCCCATCGAGTATCGCAACGCCATCGACGTCATGACCACCGAGACCACCTGCTGGTCCTCCATCTGGGTCACCGATGAGGAGACCCAGCGTTACTACACTATCCACGGCCGTCCGCAGGACTTCAAGAAGCTGCAGCCTGCGGAGGTGGCCTACTACGATGGCTGCGTCTACATCGACCTGAGCACCATTGAGTCCACCATCGCTATGCCGATGCACCCCTCCAACACCTACACCATCCACGAGCTGCAGGCCAACGCTGCCGATATCCTGCACGCTGTACAGGAAGAGGCCAACAAGCAGATCAAGGGTGCCAAGATGAATCTGGACAGCAAGTTCCACGATGGTGCCATCTGGGTCGATCAGGGCGAGATCGCAGGCTGCGCCGGCGGCACCTTCGACAACATCTGCGCCGCTGCCGACATCCTGCGGGGTCAGAGCTGCGGCAACGGTGCCTTCACCCTGAGCATCTATCCGGGTTCTATGCCCGCCCTGAGCGAACTGCTCAAGAATGGCCGTGCCAACGATCTGGTCAACGCCGGTGCCATCATGCGCGAGTGCTTCTGCGGCCCCTGCTTCGGTGCAGGCGACTGCCCGGCCAACGGCGAGTTCTCCATCCGCCACACCACCCGCAACTTCCCGAACCGCGAGGGTTCCAAGCCGGGCGAGGGTCAGATGGCTGCCGTTGCCCTGATGGACGCCCGGTCCATCGCGGCCACCGCAGCCAACGGCGGCAAGCTGACCGCTGCCACCGATCTGGACGTGGAGTATACGAACCCTGAGTACCACTACAACGCCTCCCTGTACGAGAAGCGCGTTTACAACGGCTGGGGCCATGCCGAACCGGATGCCGAGCTGCGCTTCGGCCCGAACATCAAGGACTGGCCCGAGATGCCTGCCCTGACCGACGATCTGCTGGTCAAGGTCTGCTCCTACATCACCGACCCCGTCACCACCACCGACGAGCTGATCCCCTCCGGTGAGACTTCTTCCTATCGCTCCAACCCCGAACGTCTGTCGGAGTTTGCTCTGAGCCGCCGCGATCCCCAGTACGTCTCCCGTAGTAAGGTCATGCGCCAGATCGAGCGCGACCGTGAGGCTGGCAAGGCTCTGCCCGAGGAGGTCATGAAGGTCTATGAGGCCCTGACCAAGGCCGGCATCGCCAACGACCCCGCCAATACCGACATCGGCTCCACCATCTTCGCCAACATGCCCGGCGACGGCTCCGCTCGTGAGCAGGCTGCTTCCTGCCAGCGTGTTATGGGTGCATCCGCTAACTTTGCCAAGCAGTACGCCACCAAGCGTTACCGCTCCAACTGCATCAACTGGGGCATGACGCCCTTCCTCGTAGAGAACCCCGAGGTGTTTGAACTGGGCGATTACATCTTTGTGCCCGGCATCCGCGAGGCAGTTCTCGAGAACAAGGCCAGTTTTACTGCTTACGCCGTCAAACCGGACGGCACCGTGACCGCCTTCCCGGTCTCCACCGGTGCCCTCACCGAGCCGGAGCGTCAGATCATCGCCGACGGCTGCCTCATCAACTACTATCGGAACAACCAGTAAGCAACCATTCTCCCAGAGAATGGTTCAAGATTGGATCTGACGATTTTACAAACGTCCGGTCTTAAGGTATCATAGTTTCAGAGTCGGTCTGCTGCTCTCCGAAACCGGGGAACGGTGGATCGGCATTGTGGTGGTTCGGAAACTATGCCAAAATGGAATATGTCTTGTGTACAAGAGAAATTTTTGGCGATTCTTAACGAATATTAAGATGGACGCTATGCCTTTTGTAAGATTGTCCGATTATGATAGAACCATCAGGAGCGGCGCAGTGAGGCGCTGCCCCGCAAGTACGGTATAACGATTGAAGAAACCACCTGCCAAGGAGGAAAAAAGCATGGAGATCAAGAAAGCAGCCACGGCTGGCACTCTGGAATCCAGCGACTGCATGGTGACCGTCGAGCCGGGTGAGGGTAAGATCGATTTCTCCCTCGAAAGCTCCGTCATCCACCAGTACGGCAACCAGCTGCGCAAGGTCGCACTGGAGACCCTGAAGAATCTGGACATCGACAACGTCCGCATCACCATCGTGGACAAGGGCGCACTGGACTGCACCCTGAAGGCCCGCATCGAGGGCGCGGTGTTCCGCTCTGTTGACCAGTATGAGAATCTGCCTTGGGGAGGTGCCATTCGATGAATAATCCGAACAAGAAGCGCCTGCGCCGCACGATGATGTTCCTCAATGCGCAGAAGCCCGGCCTCATCAAGGACCCTTACATCTATAAGGCCGACTCCCTGATGCTGGACCTCGAGGACGCTGTCGCCGAGAACCAGAAGGATGTCGCCCGTTTCAGCCTGTATCACGCCCTGAAGACTGTGGATTACCGCGGTGCAGAGCGGGTCGTCCGTATCAACGGTCTGGACACTCCCTACTGGCGTGAAGACATCCGTGCCTGCGTGGCCGGCGGCTGCGATTCCATCCGCATCCCCAAGACCGAGCACGCCGAGGACGTCCGCCGCGTGGCTGCCGCCATCGCCGAGGACGAGAAGACCTATGGCCGTCCCGAGGGCGAAGTCCTCATCATCGCTGCTCTGGAGTCTGCCCGCGGCGTCATGAACGCTCTGGAGATCTGCGAGAGCGATGAGCGCCTGTTCGGCATCGCACTGTCCGGCGGCGACTACACCAAGGACCTGCAGACCCACATCACCGGCACCGGCATTGAGCTGATGGGTGCCCGCCAGCAGATGATCATTGCAGCCCGCGCAGCAGGCGTGCAGTGCTTCGACACCGTCTTCACCGACCTGAAGGACATGGACGGCTTCCGCAAGGACGTCGAGAACATCCACCTGATGGGCTTCGACGGCAAGTCCATCATCAACCCCCGTCAGATCCCCATCGTCCACGAGATCTTTACGCCCACCCAGAAGGACATCATCTTCGCTGAGAAGGTCGTCAAGGAGATCGACTCCAAGAAGGCACTGGGCATCGGCGTCTTCACCGTTGACGGCAAGATGATCGACATCGCCTTCTACGACGGTGCAAAGCGCACCATCGATCTGGCAAAGGCATCCGGCGTGTATAAGGGGGATTTGTAATTATGTTGAACGCAGTCGGCAGAGAAATTCCCGAAGAGATCCTCGAGCGCACCGGCAAAGAGGTCTTCCAGGGCAACAATTATAAAGACGGCAAGGCCTTCCAGAAGGCCAGCCCGAAGGTCACCCCCGTGATGCGCAATGACCACGACAAGATGGTCAAGGACATCCACGAGGCTCTGGTCAAGTGCAATGCCCACGACGGCATGACCGTTTCCTTCCACCACCACTTCCGCGAGGGCGACCTCGTGGTCTGCATGGTCATGGAGGAGATCCACAAGATGGGCTTCAAGAACATCACCCTGAGCGCAAGCTCTCTGGGCAAGGCTCATGACGCCCTCGTCCCCATGATCGAGGACGGCACCATCGTCAACATCGAGTCCTCCGGTGTCCGCGGCAAAATCGGCGATGCTATTTCTCATGGCAAGCTGAAGGGCCTGGCTACCATGCGCAGCCACGGTGGCCGTGTCCGCGCCATTGAGACCGGCGAGACCCATGTGGACATCGCCTTCATCGGCGCACCCTCCTGTGACGAGTACGGCAACTGCTCCGGTATGGGCGGCAAGACCAACTGCGGCGTCCTGAGCTATGCTTACGTGGACGCTGAGATGGCCGACTATGTCGTCGCTGTCACCGATTGCCTCGTGGACTACCCCAACTACCCCGCAGAGATCAACCAGACCAAGGTGGATTACGTCTGCGTCGTGGACCAGATCGGCATCCCCGAAAAGATCGCTACCGGCGCTGCAAAGCCCACCACCGACCAGCGCAAGATCCTGATGGCCGAGTACTGCACTCAGGTCGTTGCAAACACCCCCTACTTCAAGGACGGCTTCTCTTATCAGACCGGTGTCGGCGGCGCATCCATCGCCTCCACCATCTCTCTGTCCAAGATCATGGAGAAGAAGAACATCCATATGGGTCTGGGCGTCGGCGGTCTGACCAAGCCCATGTGCGAGCTGCTGGACCGCGGTCTGGCCCGCAAGCTGGTGGATACGCAGGACTTTGACCTCGACGCGGTCAACAATGTCCGCACCAACCCCAACCATTTCCCCATCTCTGCTGGCGAGTACGCAAGCCCGATGAACAAGGGCGCTTTCGTCAATAAGCTGGATTACGTTATCCTGGCCTCTCTGGAAGTTGATACCCACTTCAACTGCAACGTCGTCGTCGGTTCCGATGGCATCATCACCGGCGCACAGGGCGGCCATCCCGATACCGCACAGGGCGCAAAGTGCACCATCGTCATCGCTCCTCTGCTGCAGGGCCGCATCCCCGCCATCTGCACCGACGTCACCACTGTGACCACCCCGGGCGAGAGCGTTGACATCGTGGTCACCGATTACGGCGTGGCCGTCAACCCCCGCCGTCCCGACCTGCTGGAGGCTCTGAAGGCCGCTGACTGCGTGCCTCTGAAGACCATCGAGGAGCTGCGCGACATCGCCTACTCCATCGTCGGCGAGCCTGAGAAGGTCCAGTTCGGCGACCGCATCGTGGGCATCATCGAGGCCCGCGACGGCACCGTCATGGATGTCGTCCACGAAGTCAAGCCTTTCTCTTTCCGCGAAGATTGAGTGATATAGCATAAAAGCGGGAATGTGGCTTGCCAACCACGCTTCGGAATGGATTCACGGAGATTCCTTCGCTCTTCTCACCCCCGCTTTTGCGGCTAAATATGCACACAAACTTCATGCGATTCTCCTTTTTCAAGGTTTTGTGTTTTATACCGGCATAAAACCAGAGAGCAGCCAACTGCACCGCGCGCAGTTGGCTGCTCTTCTTTGTTTCTATGAAAAAATAAATGACGCTCTTACGGCACGAAACGATAGCCGACGCCCCGGATGGTGATGATGTGCTGGGGTGTGCGGGCGTTGTCCTCTATCTTGCTGCGCAGGCGGTTGATGTAGACCATGATGGCGTTGTCGTCCACGGCAATGAGGTTTCCCCATATCTGCTCGTAGATCATGTCCTTGGTGAACACCTGCTGTGGGTGGCGCACGAAGAGCAGCAGCAGGCTGCGCTCTTTCTCGGAGAGGTTCAGCTCCACATTGTTTTTATAAAAGCGCATGGTGGTGGTGTCGCAGAGGAAAGGCCCGCAGCTGATCTGCTGGTTGTTCTCCTGCGAAAAGCTCTTGCTGCGGCGGATGAGGGCCTTGACCTTTGCGCCCAAAATCTGGGGACGGAAGGGCTTGGTGACATAGTCGTCGGCGCCCAGCGAGAGGCCGTACATGAAATCGTAGTCCTCGTTGCGGCCGCTGATGATGATGACCGGCGTGGTGACGCCGTTGCGCCGGATGGTCTGGATGACATCGAATCCCTCCATGTCGCCCAGCGTGATGTCCATCAGGATCATATCCAGCGTGCTGCTCTGCCGCGCGATGAGGTCCAGCGCCGCCGCGCCGCTGTTGACGACGAGAGGGTCCATCTCATTGCTTATCATAACTTTCGATAAAAGTTTGCAAATCGCTGGATCATCGTCTACAATAAGAACATGATACGACATGATAACTCCCTGCACTTTTCTGACCGGAAAATTTGTTTCACTTGTGATAAATAAAATTATAACATTTTTAGACAGGAAGAGCAAGACCGCCCCAAAGGAGGACTCGATATGAAGGAGAACGCCCCGAAAAAGACATGGTTCCAGACGCTGCGCACCCTGTGGGTGCCGCTGGCCATCGGTGTCGTCACAGTAGCCGCACTGGCTGTCGTGGTGGGTATGGTATGGAAGGACTACCGCACCGCCATGATGGACAGCCAGACGAGGCAGATGGAGCTGGTGGTGCAGAGCACCGCCGACAGCATCCGCGTCCTGCTGGAAGAATACGCCGACCGGCTGGACTCCATCGCCGGAAAAGCGGAGGCCAGCAAAGCGTTCCGCCCCACGGTGGCCCGGAGCGATACCATCCGGGACGTCTGGCTGGAAAACAGCAACGGCGAGGTCATCTACAGCTGCTACGGCATCAGCGCCGTCTGCGATGTCCTCATCACCCGGACGGAGGACATCTCCTACTGGCAGTACCACAGCGGCGGCGAGCACTATCTTGTGATGAAGAAGAAGGCCGGGGATGAGACAGCCTGCCTCGTGGTAGACTCCACGGTCATGTATCAGCAGCTCATCTCGGAGATCCATGTCGGCAGGAACGGCTACATCATGATAAAGAATGACGATAACCTTGTGGTCATGCACCCCGAAGCCGTTCAGTGGGGCATCAAGGTCGTGGAGGGCCGCCAGCGCATCTATCAGGGGAAGGAACTGGACATGAGCAGTCTGAGTGAGCTGCTGCGCGCTCAGCAGGAAGAGGAATCCGGCACACTGGACTACTACTCCTACTGGTGGGCCGACCCGGATCTGCCCCGGGTGCATAAGATAAGCGCCTTCCGTCATCTGGACGTGGGGGGCAGCTTCTGGATCGTCAGCGCCGTGGTGGACTACGACGATTTCTACGAGCCGGTACAGCAGAGCTTCGTGAAGGTGGTCCTCATCTTCGGCGGCGTGGCGCTGGTGCTGGTGCTCTTCATGTTCCAGATGTTCCGACTGCAGGAGCGTGACCGCCGCAGCGCGACCGAGATCAGCGATCTGAAGACCCTGAACCAGACCCTCGAAGAGCTCCACCGCAGCGAAGAGTCGCTGGCCCACGGCCAGCGGCTGCAGATGATGGGGACCCTCACCGGCGGCATCGCCCATGAGTTCAATAACTTCCTGACCCCCATCACCGGCTATGCCGACCTCATCATGGCCGACGCCGACCCGGGCAGCGAGATCTATGACAACGCGATGGAGATCAGCGAGGCGGCGCAGAAAGCACAGGAGGTCGTGAAACAAATTTCCTCCATGAGCCGGAAAAACGTGGAGACGGTCTACGACGCCGTGTCGGTGGAGGGACTGCTCCATCGGACCCGGAAACTGGTGGAGACGAACTGCCCGAAGAACGTGGAGCTGAAGGAAGAAAATGAGCTCAGCGGCGAATGCGTTCTGGGCAATGCGACCCAGCTGCAGCAGGTGCTGCTAAACATCAGCATCAACGCCATCCACGCCATCGGCACCGAGGGCGGAAAGCTGACCATCCGGGGCAGTGTCGTGCCGCGCAGTGAGCTGGCGGCGCTCTTCCCGGAAGAGAAAATTTCCGAAGAATGGTCGAGCTACGTCTGCCTGAGCGTCACCGACACCGGCTGCGGCATGGACAAGGAGACGATGCAGCACATCTTCGAGCCCTTCTTCACCACAAAGAAGACCGGCGAAGGCACCGGCCTCGGCCTTGCTCTGGCGGACCAGATCATCCGCACCCACCGGGGCCGCATCCGGGCGGAGAGCACCATCGGCAGAGGCACGACCTTCTACGTCTATCTGCCGGTGCTGGAGCAGCAGCAGGAGCGCGAACAGCTGCAGTGGGGCGTGGACAGCAAGCTGCGCATCCTTGCGGCGGACGACAACAACAAGGTCCTCGACCTGCTGGACAAAGACCTCAGCGCGCTGGGCCTGAGCGTGTCCACCTGCTCCCGCCGGGGCGAGCTGCGCCAACTGCTGGAGCAGCAGCCCTTCGACGTCCTTGCCATCGACGAGAGCCTGATGAGCAGCAGCGGCGTGGATTTCTGCATGGCCATCCGGGGCCGCTACCCGGGCATGACCCGCATCGTGATGACCAATGCCCCTACAAGGGAGATCGTGGACGCCCGCAGCCACGGCGTCATCGACGGCTATGTGGTAAAACCGGTGTCGGCGTCTACGCTGCTGGCCCAGATACGGAGCAGCCGGAAAGAATAAACAACGCAAAAGGCGTCCGAAAGGACGCCTTTTGTGTTGCACTCTATTGTATCCAACCTTCCATACGCAAGCTTACAGGATATTAAGGAATTTCTTAACAAACCGTAACGAGAAGGGCTTTGGGCTGTAAGTTTGAGTCTGTATACTGGAACCATAACGAACGGGAATGATTCTGGATGATAAAACGGAATGCATCCCCGGCAAATGAAAAAAGGAAAGGAAGTACAAACCCATGAGTGACACTATCCTCGCTCTGCTCGGCTTTGCAACGGTGATTGCGGTCATCGTCCTGCTGCTGCGCAATGTCACGGTCCCTGCACTGGCATTCGTCAGCGTCTCGACCATCACCGCAGCCATTCTGGTGGCTACTGGTGCTTTCACCCTGGATGAAATGGCTGGCTTTATCAAGGAGGGCGTCAAGGGCGTCCACGGTACGGCTGTCCTGTTCATCTTCTCCGTCCTGTTCTTCGGCGTCATGACCGATGCAGGTATGTTCGACAAGATCATCGGTGCGCTGATGAAGAAGGTCGGCAACAACGTCGTCGGCGTTGCTCTGATGACCTGCCTCATCGCCATCATCGGCCATCTGGACGGCGGCGGCGCTTCCACCTTCCTCATCACCATCCCCGCCATGCTGCCCGTCTACAAGCGCCTGCACATGCGCCGTGAGACCCTGCTGCTCATCTGCGTCACCGCAATGGGCGTCATGAACCTGATGCCCTGGGGCGGCCCCACCATGCGCGCCGCAAGCGTCATCGAGATGGAGCCCAACGACCTGTGGTTCCAGCTCATGCCCATGCAGATCGTCGGCCTGGTGCTGGCTGTCGGCACCGCCATCTTCTGGGGCCTGCAGGAGAAGAAGCGCATCGCAAAGCTCGGCGATGCCATCGTTGCTGAGGACGCCGGCAAGTACGACGACTCCGACGACGGCAAGAAGGACGAGGCTCTGGCTCGTCCCCAGAACTTCATCTTCAACGTCATCCTGACTCTGGCTGTCATCATCGTGCTGGTCCTGGACATCTTCCCCTCTTACTACGTCTTCATGGTCGGTTGCGCTCTGGGCATTCTGGTCAACTACCGCGGCAAGAAGCTGCACAACTCCATCATCAAGAGCCACGCTTCCGCTGGCCTGAGCATGGCTTCCACCATCCTGTGTGCCGGTGTCTTCCTCGGTGTCCTGAGCAAGAGCGGCATCATGGAGAAGATGGCCATTATGATGGCCAACGTCATCCCCGCCTCTCTGGGCCGTTTCCTGCCCATCATCATCGGCATCCTGAGCGTGCCTCTGGCTCTGCTGTTCGATACCGACTCCTACTTCTACGGCCTGCTGCCCGTTCTGGTCAGCGTTGGCAACCAGTTCGGCGTCAACCCGGCTCACATCGCCATCGCAATGGTCGTCTGCCGCAACTGCGCTACCTTCATCAGCCCGGTGGCTCCCGCTACCTATCTGGGCATCGGTCTGGCCGGTGTCGAGATCAAGGACCACATCAAGTACTGCTTCGGCTGGCAGTGGGGTGTTTCCATCGTCTGCCTCGTCGCTGGTCTGATCCTCGGCGTCATCCACTTCTGATAAACTGAGTTCCCGCCCGGCTGCCCTTCGTTGGACGGCCGGGCATTTTTGCAGGATACTTTTTACCACTTTTTTCCAAGGAGGCTGCTGCAATGCGTGAGACCCCAGTCTGCACCGCGGCCGATGCCATCTACAAGCTGGCGGCGGGCAATCTGAAATATCTGAACGCGGAAAACGGGAGCGGCGATATTTCCCGCCGTATCCGGATGTCCACCTGGGCGAAGGGCCAGTCGCCCTACGCCATCATCGTCACCTGTTCGGATTCCCGGGTCATCCCGGAGAACATCTTTTCGGCGGGCATCGGTGAGCTGTTCGTCATCCGGCTGGCGGGCAACGTCATCGACGACCACCAGCTGGGCAGCATCGAGTACGCGGCCGGCCATCTGGGCTGTCGGCTGGTGGTGGTGCTGGGCCACACCCACTGCGGTGCGGTGGATGCCGCCATCAACTACGAGCCCTCCGGCTATATCCGCTACATCACGGACGAGATAAAGAAGGCCATCGGGGATGAAACAGACCCCTACAAGGCCAGCTGTCTCAATGTCCGGCACAGTGTGCAGGAGATTGAAAAGAGCCTGTGCATCCATAACATCGAGGAGGAAACGGGCCTGCGGGTCGTCGGTGCGATGTACCACATCGAGGACGGCAGCGTCGAATTCCTGTAAGGAACTCCCAGCATTGCGGCGGAACGGCCCTTTCCCAGACCGGGAAAGGGCCGTTTCTTGTGTTTGACAATCGACGACTGTCAGTTTATACTAACGCTGAAAAAGCTGATACAACAGGAGGACAGGACAATGGTTCAGGTAGACCTTATCACAGGATTTCTCGGGGCAGGGAAGACCACCTTCCTGCGCAGATACGCGGCATGGTGGGCCGGGCAGGGCGTCAAAGTCTGTGTGCTGGAAAACGACTTCGGCGCGGTGAACGTGGACGCCATGCTCCTGCAGGACCTCGAGGCGCAGGGCGTGGAGCTGGAGACCATCAGCGGCGGCTGCGACTGCGACACCCACCAGCGCCGGATGCGGACGAAACTCATCTCCATGGCCATGCGGGGCTTTGAGCGGGTCATCGTGGAGCCCAGCGGCATCTTTGACGTGGACGAGTTCTTCGACGTGCTGCGGGACGAGCCGCTGGACCGCTGGTATCAGCTGGGCAATGTCATCGCCATCGTGGATGCCCTTCTGCCGGAAGAACTTTCCCCGCAGGCAGAATATATCCTCGCTTCCGAGAGTGCATGGGCGGGCAGTGTCCTCCTGAGCCGCTGTCAACTGGCCTCTGACGCGCAGAAGCAGGGGGCAGAAGCCCATCTGGCCCGTGCGCTGGAAGCCTGCAAGTGCTCCCGGAAGTTCGGCCCGGAGGAAATCATTGCGAAGGACTGGGCCGATTTGACCGGCGACGATATGGCCCGCATCGCAAAGTGCGGCTACCGGCAGGCCAGCTGCGAAAAGCTCCACTTCGATGCGCATGATGCTTTTACCTCGGCCTACTTCCTCGAGCTGGGTCTGCCCCGTGCTCAGCTGGAAAAGAACATCCCGTCCCTCTTCACCGACCCCGCCTGCGGAAATGTCCTCCGGGTGAAAGGATTCGTGGAGGATGATGGCCAGTGGTATGAGCTGAACGCTGCCGCCGCCGGTCTGACGGCGGCCCCCATCCCGCAGGGACAGCAGGTGCTCATCGTCATCGGCGAGAGGCTGGACAAGGCCCGGCTGGAAGAAGACTTGAGACAATGAGTTTTCCACAATGAAACAGATAATTGTGCAATATTGATTGCGCCGACCCTCCTGCAGCGTTATAATAGAGAAAAATAAATCAGGAGGCCGTTTCATGAGCACTTCGACCACCCAAAAGCCGACCACCCGCCGCATCGTGGGCATGGTGGTGGGCATTGTCATTATTGGTCTGGGCATCGCCCTCTTCAAGCAGTCCCATCTCGGCAACGACTCCATCAGCGCGCTGAATATGCGCCTTGCCGAGCTGCTGGGCATCTCGCTGGGCGTGCAGAATGTCGCCACCAACATCCTCTTCTTTGCGCTGGAATTCTGGTTCGGGCGCAAGTACATCGGCCTTGGCACCTTCGTCAACGGCATCGGCATGGGGTTCATCATAACCTTCTTCTACGACCCCATTGCCGCGGCCTTCGGCCCGGCAGCGTCCCTGCCGGAACAGCTGGTGTGGGTGGTGCTGGCCGTCCTTGTGACGGCGCTGGGCGCGTCCCTCTACCAGACGGCTGACCTCGGCATTGCGCCCTACGATTACCTCTCGCTGGGTCTGCGGGACTACACGCACTTCCAGTACTTCGGCTGCCGCGTCTTCACCGACGCCTTCTGCGCCCTGCTCTGCTGGCTCTTGGGCGGTCTTGTGGGTCTGGGTACCCTCATCTGTGCGTTCTGCCTCGGACCCTTCATCCAGTTCTTCAACGGCCTCGTCTCCGAGCGGGTCCTGCAGTATAAGCCCGAAAAAGCATGAGCATAACGAAAAAGACATCCGCCGGCGGCAGATGTCTTTTTTGTATCTTACTCGAATTTGAACAGCGGCGTGCCGGTGGAGACGATGCCGCCCGCGATGATATGGAGCTTTGGCAGGTCGTCGGCGTTGGTCACGATGACGGCGCTCTCGGTGGAGAGCCCGGCGGCGCGGATGGCGTCGAGATCCACGTTCAGCAGGGGCGTTCCGGCTTTGACGGCCTGTCCTTCCCTGACCAGCGGGGTGAAGCCGCTGCCCCGCAGGGCGATGGTGTCCATCCCGATGTGGATGAGCAGCTCGATGCCCTCGGTGCTTTCCAGCCCCACAGCGTGGAGGGTGGAGACGATGGAAGTGACCTTCCCGTCGAAGGGAGCGTAGACCGTGCCGCCGGTTGGCTCGATACCGCAGCCCGGGCCGAGGATGGCTGCGGCGAACGTCTCGTCCGGGAGCTGTTCCAGCGGGAGAACGATGCCGTCCATGGGGGCTTTGACGACCATCTTTTCACCGGGGAACCGCGTCTCTTCCGCAGTCTTTGCCCTGCCGCCGAAGAGCCTGTCCAAAAAGCCCATAGAGAAAACCTTCCTTCCACTCATGTTTCTTTCAAAGATAGCATACTGACGCCCCAAAAGCAACCGGCGTTTCGCATAAAATGGAGAGGAAAGTTTTGGCAGTTACATCAGAGCGATGAGCTGCTCGATCTCTTCCATCTTAGTGGCCCAGCTGGTGGCGATGCGGACGACGGTGTGGCTGTCGTCGAACTTCTCCCAGAAGCCGAACTTTGCCTTGCCTTCCAGCGCGGCCAGCTGGGTGTTTTCCAGCACGACGAAGAGCTGGTTGGTGGGGGAGTCCATAAAGAAGCGGTAGCCCTTTGCGGCGAGGCCCTTCTTGAGGGCGTTGGCCGTCTCGATGGCATTGCGGCTGATGCGGGTGTAGAGGTCGTCGGTGAAGAGAACGTCGAACTGGATGCCCATCAGGCGGCCCTTGGCCAGCAGAGCGCCCTGCTGCTTGACCATCGTCATGAAGTGGGCCGGTGCGCCGTGGGGGAAGACCACGGCCTCGCCGCAGAGTGCGCCCACCTTGGTGCCGCCGATGTAAAAGACGTCGGTGAGCCTGGCGAGGTCTGCCAGGGTCACATCGGTGCCTTCGCTCACCAGCGCATAACCCAGACGTGCGCCGTCCACGAAGAGAGGCATATGGTAGGTGTGGCAGACGGCGGACAGGGCCTCGAGCTCAGCCTTGCTGTACAGGGTGCCGTACTCGGTGGGGTGGGAGATATACACCATGCCGGGGAAGACCATGTGGTCGTGGTTCGAGTCGGCGTAGAAGGTCTTGCAGAAATCCTCCACCGTGGCGGCATCCAGCTTGCCGTTCTTCTGGGGCAGGCCGATGACCTTGTGGCCGGTGAACTCGATGGCACCCGCCTCATGACCGGCCACATGGCCGGTGGCGGCGGCGATGACGCCCTCCCAGCGGCGGAGTATGGAGGCGATGACGATGGAGTTGGCCTGAGTGCCGCCGGAGATGAAGAAGACGTCTGCCTCGGGGCAGGCGCAGGCGGCGCGTATCTTCTCTTTTGCGCTGGCGCAGTAGGGGTCGGTGCCGTAGCCGGACACCTTCTCGAAGTTCGTTTCCGTCAGCTTCTGCAGGATGGCGGGATGCGCACCCTCGCAGTAGTCGTTCTCAAAATACAACATATTCTTTCCCTTTCCTTTATTACGATAAAGAAGATGATTCTATTGTGAGCCAGAAACGCACTTTTGTCAACCCTTTGGAACCACGGAAAAATGCCCACCCTTTGCTGTATCTTTAATTTATTTGTGGTATACTTTTACAATGCAACCGAATATAGATCGGGAGGGACAGCAAATGAAGCAGATGCTCCGGAAAAAGGACGTCTGGGTACTTTTGGCGGCGCTCATCGGGGCGTTCGCCTGTGTGACGCTCATCCAGTTCATCAGCGGCCGCATCGACGGTGTGGCCTCGATGGTGTTCCTGCTGGCGGTGTTTTTTGTTTCCATGTACACCGACGGCTACTGGTGGGGCGTGGCCGGTTCTGTCATCAGCGTGCTGGCGGTCAACTTCGCGTTCCGCACACCCTACTTTGCCTTCAACTTCACCATCCCGGAGAACATCTTCTCCGGCGTGGTGATGCTGGTGGTCTCCTTTATGACGAGCACCCTGACCACCCGCATCAAAAAGCAGGAGCAGCTGCGGATGGAGAGCGAGACAGAGAAAATGCGGGCCAACCTCCTGCGGGCTGTCTCCCACGACCTGCGCACTCCGCTGACGTCCATCTACGGGTCCTGCTCTACGGTCATCGACAACTACGACTCGCTGGGCCGGGAGCAGAAGATAAAGCTCCTTTCCGAGGCCTGTGCCGACGCCCAGTGGCTCAACCGGATGGTGGAAAATCTGCTCTCCGTCACCCGCATCGACGCCGACGGCGTCGCCATCCAGAAGACGCCCACCGTGCTGGAAGAGCTGGTGGATACGGTGCTGGTGCGGTTCCAGAAGCTCCACCCCGGCGTACCGGTGGAAGTAAAGCTTCCGGATGACTTCATCGTCATCCCGATGGACTCCATGCTCATCCAGCAGGTGCTGACGAACCTTTTGGAAAACGCGGTGCTCCACGCCAAGGGGATGACCTGCCTGACGCTGCGGGTGTTCACGCTGGGGCAGCGGGCAGTGTTTGAAGTCATTGACAACGGCTGCGGCATCCCGAAAGAGCGGCTCAAGACCCTCTTCACCGGCACGACCCTGACGCAGGATACCTCGTCGGGCGGCAAGCACGGCATGGGCATCGGGCTGTCGGTATGCGCGGCCATCATCAAAGCCCACGGCGGCGAGATAAAGGCCGAGAGCACGCCCGGCGAGGGTACGACCATCCGGTTCTGGCTGGAGACCGAAGAAGTGGATACGGAGGAAACAGAGGATGAGCAATAATAAATTCAAGGTACTTATCATCGAGGATGAGGCGAACATCTGCAGCTTTATCCAGACTCTGCTGGAGACCAACGGCTATCAGGCGCTGGTGGCCCAGACCTGCGTGATGGGCATGACCATGTTCATCTCCTATAACCCGGACCTCGTCATCCTGGACCTCGGTCTGCCCGACCGGGACGGTCTGGACGCTATCCGCTCCATCCGGCAGAAGTATCTGACCCCCATCATCGTCCTGTCGGCCCGTACCACCGAGCAGGATAAGATCGAGGCCCTCGACCTTGGTGCCAACGACTATATCACCAAGCCCTTCGGTACCGGCGAGCTGCTGGCCCGGGTGCGGGCTGCGCTGCGGGTGAACCGCTATGGCGGCGGCAGTCTGCCCGGCGGGGTGTTCAGCGCACAGGGCCTCACCATCAACTACGAGCGCCGCAAGGTGTTCGTGGACGGGCAGGAGGTGCGCCTGACCCAGACGGAATACAACATCGTGGCTTTCCTGTCCGAGCACGCCGGGCGCGTGATGACCTATGCGGCCATCGTCCGGGCCATCTGGGGCGACACGGACGCCAGCAGCACCAAGAAGCTGCAGGTGAATATGGCCAATATCCGCAAAAAGCTGGGCAGCCGCCCGGGCAGCAATACTTATATCCTCAACGAGCTTGGCGTCGGCTATCGGATGATAGAAGAAGACGCAAAGCCTCTGGAACCTGCGGAGGAGACGAAATGACACTGGCGCTGAGCCTGTTTGTCCTGTTTTATATTTTGATGCTGGCGGTGCAGCAGTACCGCCCCTGGGTCGCGCTGGGCGGGGCCGGGGCGTTCCTGCTGCTGGGAAAGCTGGGCGTGTATGATTTCACGCTGGCGGACGCCGCCCGGGCCGTAGACTTCAATGTCCTGCTGATGATGGCAGGAATGATGGGTACGGTCTTTCTTTTTATCCAGAGCAAGATGCCCGCCCGGCTGGCTGAGGAGCTCATTGCCCATGTGCCGAATGTCCGGTGGGCCGTGTCGGTGCTGGCGCTGCTGGCAGGGTTCATCAGTGCCTTTGTGGACAATGTGGCCACCGTGCTGATGGTGGCTCCGGTAGGGCTTGCCATCGCCCGGCGGCTGAAACTGTCGCCGGTGCCGGTGCTCATCGCCATTGCGGTATCGTCCAATTTACAGGGCGCGGCAACGCTGGTGGGGGACACCACGAGCATCCTGCTGGGCGGCTTTGCGGGGATGAATTTCTTCGATTTCTTCTGGATGGAGGGTCGGCCCGGCATCTTTTGGAGCGTGGAGCTGGGAGCGCTGGCCTCGCTGGGGGTGCTGTTCTGGCTGTTCCGGGACCAGCGCCAGCCCGTCCATGTCACGGTGGAAACGGAGGTGGAGGACGACGTCCCCACGGCGCTTCTCCTGCTGACGGTAGGTCTGCTCATCGCGGTTCCTGCCTGAGCCTTCTGGCGGCGTGCTGCATCTGCTCTATACCTTGCGCAGCGGGCTCGTCTGCATGGGGCTGTGCCTCTTCGGTGCCGCCCGCGCCTGCTGGCGCAGCCGCTCCCTGAAGCCGCTGGCCGAGACGTTCCAGGCACTGGATTATGACACCCTGCTGCTGCTCTTCAGCCTCTTTATTCTGCTGGAAGGAGTGAGCAGGGCGGGAGTCATCGACGCGGCGGCGCAGCTGTTCCACTCCGCAGCCGGAGACGAGCCGCTGCATCTTTATCTGCTGCTGGTGGCTGCGTCGGTGGGGCTGTCGGCCTTCATCGACAACATCCCCTATGTGGCGGCTATGCTGCCGGTGGTGCAGGGCGTCGCCGCCCTCATGAACGGCGGCGCGGGCATTGAGCCGGAGCTGTTCTACTTCGGTCTGCTTACCGGCGCGACGCTGGGCGGCAACCTGACCCCCATCGGCGCGTCAGCCAACATCGCGGCCATCGGTATTCTCCGCAAGAACGGTGAGACTGTTCGTACCCGGGACTTCCTGCGCATCGGTGTGCCGTTCACGTTGGCAGCGGTCCTCGTGGGGGCGGGGAGCCTCTGGCTGTTCTGGGGCATCTGAGAAAATTCAGGAAAAACTGCAAAATAAGAAGCGTGGTCTGGCAGACATCTGCCCCGGCAGTAGGCATCACCGGGGCAGATGCCTGTGTTTTTGCGCGCAGGGACGCAAGATAAAATATGCGGAAAAGAATGCAAAAACTTTTTTGAAAAAACGCTTGACTTTCCCGCTTTCCGTGGTATAATAATTATCGTTCCGAGCCGAACGGCAGCGAACAAAACAGAATATGCGGATATGGCGGAATTGGCAGACGCGTTAGATTCAGGTTCTAATCGGGGCAACTCGGTGGAGGTTCAAGTCCTCTTATCCGCACCAAACAATGGAAATCCGAACCTTTTCTCGATAGGAGAAGGGTTCGGATTTTTTGTTTTCTTTGGAAATGAGAATGCCGCGGTTGCGCAGCAATGAAAGCCCCAGTGGGGCTTTTAAGCGGCAGAGCGGTCTTGCGCCAGCAAGATGGAGGGGGCTCCCCCCGACAAGCTCCGGCTCGTTCCAAACGGCTGTGTGTCCGAAACCTTATCAAAAAGACGTATCACAAAAGTCACAACTGTAAAGGTACCGTAAGGCAGAAAGGACACGAGTATGAAGTACGAGGAAAGAGCCTGCAAATTCAACATAGACATCGGCTGCGTGGAGCTGCAGCTCCGGGGTCGAGGATGTACTGGATGTGACTATGGCGCAGCAGACGGAACGGGACTACCTTATCTATAACGACCCGCTGGGCTACGTGGATTTGATTTTGAACGGTGATCCGGAGAAATATTTGAGGAATGTGACCGGTAGCCATGGATTAGAAGATTAAGCAAAGAAAGCGCAGGAGCATTTTGAGAATGTTCCTGCGCTTTCTTATACCTGTTCCATCAACTTGATGAATCCATCACACTATGGGCGGTCTGAAAATCAACGCAGACGCAGAGGTTCTTGATACGCAGGGAAATGTCATTCCCGGTCTGTATGCCGCTGGCGAAACTACCGGCGGTGTGCATGGCGGCAACCGCATTGGCGGGGCCTTGAAAAATCGGAGCGCTGCCCCAGCCTCGCCTCCCTGCTTCCGCCGCAGGCGGCAGTCGGCTCCGCAGCTGTTCGAATCCACCCTTGCGGCGCTGTACAAACTTCCAGATAAAACAGAAACTCCAGTGTCATTACAACACTGGAGTTCTTAGTGGGCGCGGGTGGACTACACAAGCCGCGCTGCTAAAAACAGCCTAGCAGGCTGTTTTTGCCCGGCGGGACGCAAAGCGCCGGGCCGCAGCTGTTCTCATCCACCCGCCTATGTGAGTCTGACATTTGTGCAAAAGAAAACCGCCAGTGTATCTCTACACCAGCGGTTTTTTCATGGAGCGAAGCAACCTAAATCCGAACCATTGCCCTCTGGGGCATCTTTGGCGGCGATTTCATCGAAAGTGATGGTTTTTGTGCCGTCTTTGTAGTTGAATGTAATCAAAACTTTTTCATCATAGAGATAAACGGCGTTCACGAATGTATTGATAAGCGTTTCCCGGTGGCTTTTCACATTCGGGTCGAGCTTGCGGAACCGGGTCAGCCAGAACCGAACTTGATTTTCGCTCAACCGTGGCCGAGCGATTTTTTCTTCGGCAATCCGAACCTCAAGTTCTTTCTGCTGGGCTTCCAGCTTTTCCAAACGCGATTTGG
>OLVZ01001067.1_pt1 | contig 24738 bp, 12 predicted proteins | sample 1673341 | NCBI WGS metagenome assembly OLVZ01 (sample SAMEA3178944, study PRJEB25190) | human gut metagenome | biome: human gut; feature: human-associated habitat; material: faeces | place: Austria | collected 2013 | reverse complement strand
GTCTGCTGACCCACTTCTTTATGCAGCTGGGCGTGGACGAAAAGACCGCCGCCGAGGACGCCTGTAAGGCAGAGCATATCCTGAGCGAGCAGACGCTGGAAAAGATCCGCGAGCGCGCCCTTGAGACCGACTCCGAGCTGACCAATCCCTGTGACCGTATCCTCAAAATACAGGTCCGCATAGCAACGGTGCTTGCCTCCCGAGATAAGGCTTGCCTTTGAGTTCAGGCGAATCGGGGCATTGTTGCAAAGGCCGGAAAACCCTTGACCCCCGTCTTTGATTGGCAGCGAGAGCAGCATCGACGCCTGCACTTCAAAAGGCGACGCGCATATCCCTGTGACTTGCGCTGCACATTTTGCAAGCCGTTTGTTTCCGCGATATCCCTTCGTCCGCAGCACGAATTCATTGAGTTCTTCAAGACTAAGCAACGGGTCGCGTTTCCAAAGGTTTCCCACCGCGTGGGGCTCATCAACGAGCTGGCTTTCCCCACACTCGTACGGGCTCGTGTTGTCGTTTGAGGCTGCATGTGGCTTGCCAACGGGCTGCCACGCTCCAGCTACCGTTACTCTGCTTCCTCGTTTTGCCTGAACAAGAAGCGCCTCCATGTCGGGACGGTAGGGGAAGATCGCAAACGACCCGCACATCTCATAGGCAGCCATGATGAGCCGAGTGTCAGAAACGCCTTTCAAGCGCGCGAGGGAAAGAAGCGTCATGGCAGGCGAAGTGACATCGAATCCATGGTCGGTTTCTTGGACGGCTCCGAGCGGGAGCTCCGTCGACCAGAGCTGGTCTTCAATGTTTTGCGCCCGGCTGCAGGAGTTTTTCGAAGTCCGGAGAAGGTGCAGGGGAAGGCCGATGAAATCCTTCAACAGGGGCGTTTTGAAAAAAGGGCGCCATGATGCGGATTTTCTTGGGGTATGAATCTCGGGCAAAAGCGCCAGATATTGAGGCGGAATGCGGTAAAAGCGAAACGCCGATGGCCCGCAAAGCGTTAATTCCATCCCAGAACCTCCGAATTCGGTTCAATTAATCGGTACCGTTGAGTACATCTGTTTGGTGCAGGCTCATATCCTGCGGTTTTGTAAAACTTTTTTGCCGTCTACTTGAGGTGTGCAAAAAATTGAACCGAATACGCGCTTTTCCGACTGTGGCGATGCAAAAAAGTAGGCCAATTGGGCGAGCCGAGCGCTCTTGGTGGATGCGGTTTGGGCATTCCCCGCAGTTCGGACGCAGCCTGGGCGTTCCCTGCAGTTTATCTACTGCTTCTACCCGCTGCGCCCCTTTGGAAACGGGTCATTTTGAATTCTTTTGTTGTGGCAAGCGGTTGGAGGGCGATTTGATTTGTCGAAAGCGAAAGATTCGACGTTGTCTATGGGGCATCTGCGTTTTGGCTCCCCGTGCGTGCCGCCCTTTGTGTATGTGGTTAAATGGCCACGCTTGCACTTGAGTCCGAGCTCGCATCTGCCGCACAACGATCATCGTTGTATGGCAGTTATATAACGTTGCGGGTTCGTGCGCGTGTTCCCTTTCATGCGGGTTCAAAGGAGTACAATAATCCCCGTGTGTGTCGTTTGCGCAGGTCGGCATTCGTGCCGCGCAGACGGTCAGGACGTCTTTCGCGCAGCTCCTGCAGGTGAAATTCGTTCATAGCCAAGCCGGCGGACCTGTGGTCTGCCGGTGTTATATACCTATACGAGAGGAGAGGGGTATATGGCAGATCGTAAGTTCAAGTCTATGGACGGCAACGAGGCCGCCGCGTACGTTTCGTACGCGTACACCGAAGTGGCGGGTATCTATCCGATCACCCCGTCCAGCCCGATGGCCGACCATGTCGACCAGTGGGCCGCTCAGGGCAAGAAGAACATCTTCGGTACGCCCGTGAATGTGGTTGAGATGGAGTCCGAGGCTGGCGCCGCCGGTGCCGTCCACGGCTCTCTGGGCGCTGGTGCCCTCACCACCACCTACACGGCTTCCCAGGGTCTTCTGCTCATGATCCCGAACATGTACAAGATCGCGGGCGAGGGCCTGCCGAGCGTCTTCCACGTGTCGGCTCGTACCGTCGCTTCCCACGCGCTCAACATCTTCGGCGATCACTCCGACGTCATGGCCTGCCGCCAGACCGGCTTCGCCATGCTCGCCGAGACCAACGTCCAGGAAGTCATGGACCTGTCCCCGGTGGCGCACCTCGCCGCTCTCACCGGCAAGACGCCGTTCCTCAACTTCTTCGACGGCTTCCGCACTTCGCACGAGATCCAGAAGGTCGCCGTGTGGGATTACGAGGACCTCAAGGACATGTGCGACATGGACGCCGTCCAGGCCTTCCGTGACCACGCCCTGAACCCCGAGCATCCGCATGCTCGCGGCTCTCACGAGAACGGCGACATCTTCTTCCAGCATCGCGAGGCCTGCAACGGCGTGTACAACGCGCTGCCCGCGATCGTCCAGTCCTACATGGATAAGGTCAACGCCAAGCTTGGCACCAGCTATCACCTGTTCGACTACTACGGCGCCGATGACGCCGACCGCGTGGTCGTCTGCATGGGCTCCTTCTGCGACACGCTCGAGGAGGTCATCGACTACCTCAACGCTCATGGCGAGAAGGTCGGCCTGGTCAAGGTCCGCCTGTATCGTCCGTGGTCCGTCGAGGACTTCGTGGCCGCGCTGCCCGCGACCGTCAAGAAGATCGCCGTGCTCGACCGCACCAAGGAGCCGGGCTCCATTGGCGAGCCGCTCTACCAGGACGTTGTCTCCGCGCTCTACGAGGCAGGCCGCACCGACCTCGTGGTGACCGGTGGCCGCTATGGCCTCGGTTCCAAGGACGAGCCGCCCGCGGCTGCGTTCGCCGTGTACGAGGAGCTCAAGGCCGACGAGCCCAAGCGCGAGTTCACCATCGGCATCAACGATGACCTCACCAACCTCTCCCTGCCCATGGCTGAGGACGCCCCCAACACCGCCGCTGAGGGCACCATCGAGTGCAAGTTCTGGGGCCTTGGTGGCGACGGTACCGTTGGCGCCAACAAGAACTCCATCAAGATCATCGGTGACCACACCGACAAGTACGTCCAGGCCTACTTCCAGTACGACTCCAAGAAGACCGGCGGCGTCACCATCTCGCACCTGCGCTTTGGCGATTCCCCGATCCGCTCGCCGTACTATGTGACCAAGGCCGACTTCGTGGCCTGCCACAACCCGAGCTACATCATCAAGGGCTTCAAGATGGTCCGCGACGTCAAGCCCGGCGGCACCTTCCTGGTCAACTGCCAGTGGACGCCCGAGGAGTTCGCCTCCCACCTGCCGGCGAACGCCAAGCGCTACATCGCTCAGAACAACATCAACGTCTACCTCATCGACGCCATTGACCTGGCCGCCAAGGTGGGCATGGGCAAGCGCACCAACACCGTGCTGCAGTCCGCGTTCTTCGCGCTGGCTCAGGTGCTTCCCGCCGAGGAGGCCCTCCAGTACATGAAGGACGCCGCCACCAAGTCCTACTCCAAGAAGGGCGAGGACGTCGTTGCCGCCAACCACAAGGCCATCGACGCCGGCGCCAACGCGTTCGTGAAGTTCGACGTCCCGGCCGACTGGGCAGATGCTACGGACGAGGCTCCCGCCGAGGTCCTCTCCGCCGACGAGAAGAGCGCCATCGCCAAGCAGGTCAAGGAGCTCCTCGAGCCCATTTCCCGCATGGACGGCGACTCCCTGCCCGTCTCCGCGTTCAAGGATTGCATCGACGGTCAGTTCGAGCTGGGCGCCTCTGCATACGAGAAGCGCGGCGTCGCCGTTATGGTGCCGCACTGGGATGAGACCAAGTGCATCCAGTGCAACCAGTGCGCTTACGTGTGTCCGCACGCCACGATTCGTCCGTTCGCGCTCACCGAGGCCGAGGTTGCCGCTGCTCCCGAGACCATGCGCACCATCGACGTCAAGATTCCTAAGAACACCGGCTACAAGTTCACCATGGCCATCAGCCCGCTCGACTGCATGGGCTGCACCAACTGTGCCAAGGTCTGCCCCAAGGACGCGCTCACCATGGTTCCCGCCGAGGGCGAGCTCGTCGAGCAGAAGACCTTCGACTACTGCGTGGCTGAGGTTGCCGAGAAGCCTGAGCTCCAGGCCAACAACGTCAAGGGCAGCCAGTTCAAGCAGCCCTACCTCGAGTTCTCCGGCTCCTGCGCCGGCTGCGCCGAGACGGCTTACGCACGCCTGGTGACCCAGGTCTGCGGCGACCGTATGTTCATCTCCAACGCCACCGGCTGCTCTTCCATTTGGGGCAACCCGGCTGCGACCTCGCCGTTCTGCACCAACAAGGACGGTCACGGTCCGGCATGGAACAACTCCCTGTTCGAGGACAACGCCGAGCACGGCCTGGGTCTCGAGCTCGGTTACAAGGCCGTCCAGGGCAAGCTCGTCGCCGCGTGCGAGGAGATCGCCAACTGCGACAAGGCTTCTGATGAGCTGAAGGCCGCTGCCGCCGCGTGGGTCGAGGCCCGCAACGACGCCGAGGCTTCCAAGACCACCGCTGCCGCGCTCGTCGCTGCCTGCGAGGGCTCTGAGTGCAAGAAGGCCGCTGAGATTCTGGCCGACAAGGCATACCTCACCAAGAAGTCCTTCTGGATCTTCGGTGGCGACGGCTGGGCCTACGACATCGGCTTCGGCGGCTTGGACCACGTCCTTGCTTCTGGCAACAACGTCAACGTGTTCGTCTTCGACACCGAGGTGTACTCCAACACCGGCGGACAGGCCTCCAAGGCTTCCAACCTGGGTCAGGTCGCCCAGTTCGCCGCTGCTGGTAAGACCGTCAAGAAGAAGAGCCTCGCCGAGATCGCGATGAGCTACGGTTACGTGTACGTGGCGCAGGTCGCCATGGGCGCCAACCCGGCTCAGACCCTCAAGGCCATCCAGGAGGCCGAGGCTTACGACGGTCCGTCCCTCATCATCGGTTACAGCCCCTGCGAGATGCACTCCATCAAGAAGGGCGGCATGCAGAACTGCCAGGCTGAGATGAAGAAGGCCGTTGAGTGCGGTTACTGGAACCTCTTCCGCTTCAACCCGGCTGCCGACGAGGGCAAGAAGTTCTCGCTCGACTCCAAGGAGCCGGCGGGCGGTTATCAGGAGTTCCTGATGAACGAGGCTCGCTATGCACGTCTGACCGCAACGTTCCCCGAGCGCGCCGAAGAGCTCTTCGCCGCGAACGAGGCCAACGCCATGGATCGCTACGCGCACCTTATCAAGCTCAAGACGCTCTACAACGAGTAGGTTGAGCTGCGATTAGGCTGAGCTGTGAGCAGGCTGGGCCACGCTGCGATTAGGTCGCGCGACGGTTAAGCCAAACCACGGTCGCGTCCGCTGAAGTTCGAGCCATTGGATTTCGCGGAACATAGTCGCCTTTGGGCCCCGGTGTAACAGCCGGGGCTTTTTTGATGCGGGTGCCCACTATGGAGCGCGGGTGCAGCTGGGGATTCTCTCGTATAATCAACCGATACCGCACTTCGTTCAAAGGAGCCATGGTGGGTTCTTCCGCATCTTCAACGTCTTCAAAGCGCGGCCCGCGCTATTACCTGGCAATGGCCACCGCCAAAGCCGCGTCCGTGGCGCTCAAGGCCTTGCATCGAAACGCGGGGCAATTCCCCGGCGCGCTTGCCGAGACTATCGACCCCGATTTTATGGCGCACATCGATAAGCCCGAGCACGTCGTGTTCGTTTCGGGCACCAACGGCAAGACGACGACGAACAACCTGCTCAACGATTTGCTGGTCGACAACGGCTTTGAGCTGGTGGACAACCGTGCGGGCGGCAACATCGCCAACGGTATTGAGTCCACGTTCATCAAGAACGCCGGCATCACCGGTCGTCAAAAACTGTCAACCGCCGTCATGGAGCTCGACGAGCTGTCGAGCCGCCTCGTGTTCCCGCACGTAACGCCCGACATCATGCTGGTCACAAACCTCTACCGCGACTCATTTTCCCGCAACGCCAATCCCGACTTCATCTTCTCTGTCATGAGTGAGAAGATTCCGGCTTCCACTAAGCTCGTTTTGAACGCCGACGACCTCATCAGCTGCCGCATGGCGCCGCAGTGCAAGGAGCGCGTGTACTTCGCTTTGGGCCCCATGCCCGAGGACGAAAAGGAGGCCCAGGGAATCGCGTGCGATCTCACGGCATGTCCCGAGTGCGGCGGCAGGCTCGAGTATGACTACTGTCACATGCGCCACCTCGGCCGTGCACATTGCACGTCCTGCGGTTTTACCAACCCGGAGCCTCAGTATGTGGTCACGCGCATCGACCGCGAGGCGCATACGTTCACCGTTGAGGAGCGTCCGCGCGGTGGCGCTGAGGAACGGCTGAGCGCTCTAGGCGCCGGCACCGACGGCGAGGGGCAACCGCGTTCGTACACCTATCACTTTGGAACCTACTCGCCTACGAACATCTATAACCTGTTGGCATCGCTGGTCGTTGCCCGTGAGCTCGGGGTGTCGCCCGAGGCGATTGCCGCGTCGTTTGAGCGCGGCATCAACGTGACGGCTGCCCGTTATTCCGAGCGTGAGGTTGGCGAGTACCGTCTGATTGCCCTTGCTTCGAAGGGCGAGAATTCCACGGCGACCTCAGTTGCGCTCGATACGATTCGCCGCGAGCAGGGTGACAAGATCTTGATGCTCATGCTTGCCGATGCCCACAAGGCGGAAAACCCGGTTCAAACGGAATATATTGGCTGGTACTACCAGTCCGATTTCGAATATCTCACCGATCCGACGTTCAAACAGATCGTGGTGCAGGGGGCTACCTCAGAGGATCTGCTGCTGCGCTTGCGTTTGGCAGGGGTCGATATGGACAAGCTCGTGATGGTTGCAACGCCGACGGAGGCCGCCGATGCGGTGGATCTCACGCTCACGCACGATGTGTATTGGGCCTACGACATTTTTAACGGCGGCGATGTCGAGTCGAGCCGCAATCGCCTGATCGAGCGCATTGAGGCGGGCGAGCTCGCGCCGCGTGAGGTGAAGAACCTGGCGAAGGTGGATGCCGAGGCGGTGCCAACGGATGCAGCTGGTGCAGAAGATGAGGGTGCCGCTGCCGCCGATGCGACGGATGCGGATGCCGCGAGTGTCGAGGGCGAGGACGCCACTGGCGCGGATGCCCCGAGTGCAGACGTCCCCCAGATGAACGCATCTCAGCCTGTCATCGAGGTGCTCTATCCGGAGTACGGCAACCAGGCGGGCGACAACGGCAACGTGATGTACCTGCGCGCCTGCCTACCTAATGCAACATTTGTCGAAACCTCGCACGGCTCGGTGCCTTATTTTGCCGAGCACACGCCCGATCTCATCATCATGTGCAATATGACGGAGCGTCAGCAGGAAACGGTGATTGAGCAGCTTCGCCCGTATCGCGACCGTTTGGCGCAGCTCATTGACGAGGGCGTCTACATGCTGTTTACCGGCAACGCCGCCGAGGTCCTGGGCAAGGGCATTCGTGATGCCAAGACCGGTGCGGTCGAGGGCCTTGACCTGCTCGACATCACAACCGAGCGAACCATGCGCAGGCGTTACCTCACCGTGAACGTGGGCGCGTTTGCGCCGGAGCCGGGTTTCGACCCCATGGAGGTCGTCGGTTTCAAGATTCAGTTTACGCAGGTATTCGCTGGTGGTATAGACGGTGCCTTTATGGAAAACGGCGTAGGCTGGGGCCTGAACGAAAAGGTATCGAGTGAGGGTGTTCGCAAGAACAATCTGCTTGCCACATGGATGATCGGCCCGCTGTTGCCACTGAACCCGGACTTCACAAAATGGCTGCTTACGCGCGTGACGGGTGAGGACGAGCCGCGTTTGGCGTTTGAGCAGGAGGCTCGCGCGGCGTACAACAAGCGCGTTCAAGAGCTCAAGACTCCGGGCATGCATCTCGCACACTAAACGGAGCTCGACCAAGAGCAACTGCAAATCTTTACCGAGGTCAGCTGCAAATCCTTGTTGGGCTCAACTGCTGCCTGTCGTTATCTATGGCGCAGGGCCATTGTCTGCGGTTCTCCCGCGTTGCCTATGAGTTCGCGCTGCTATCTATGGCACCCCGTCATTACCTATGGTTTTCTACCATTTGACGCTCTCAAAGTGCAGAAAACCATAGGTAACAGGAAGCAACCATAGGCAACGGGAAGCAACCATAGGCAGCGGACGGACGATATGGGCAACGGCGACGGCGAGAAAGCCGGACCGCTTCGGCGGTTCGGCAATGTTGACGGCCTAGCAACGTATTCGGCTCGGTTGCGCTGCCGGAACGGCTACGCCAACAACCCGTCCATCCAGGCGAGGGCTTTGCGATAGACTTCCATACCTGCGGGGTTGGAGGTGTCGCGGTCAAAATCGTGCGGCAGATAGTAGACCCAGGCGGGCTTTGCCGAAGGAGCCTTGCGCATGAGCGTCTTGGAGATGCGCATGGGTACATCTTCGTCGCCGCTGCTTGCGGTGATAAACAACGGCGGCAGGGCTGCGATATCCTCATCAGAAAGCGACCACGTCGCAGGCGAAGAGACAGCCGGCAAAGATGCTGCGGACGAAGGCGACGCGGGTGAAGACGTAGCCGGCAAAGACACCGCAGCTGAAGACTCCGCAGGCGAAGCGGAGCCAGCGTTCCCGGCACCCTCAGTCTCCTCGCTAGCGTTCAGCCCCATAAGTTCGAGCCATGCGCCGGCGTTTTGTCGCGCATACACGTACAACGAATACCGCAGCGGCTTGGGGCCGCTTGTCACCATCGCACTTGGATCGCCCGCGATGCGCGCAACTTGCTCCCGTGACACGCCCGGTAGTGCGGTATACGCTGCGGCAGGCTCATAAAATGCTTGGTCAAGCAGGCTATAGTACCCGTAAAAATCAAGGATTCCCAACGGCTGCGGCGCCTCGGCGCCCAGCGCGTGAATGTGCCGCGCCAGCATCAGACTCAAGTACGCACCCGCTGAACGCCCAAACAGGAAATACCCCGTAAACTCTCCGGAGGCAACACGGTCAGCAATCTCGGCTCGCCACGTCGCCGCGAGCGAATCGAACAAGTCGCCAAGCGTTGCCTCAGGGCAGAGGGGGTAGTCTGCGCACACAAGCGTGTAGCCCGCGTCAACCAGCGCCCGCACGTACGGAGCGGGCAAATCGTCGCGCTCACCATACAGCAAACCGCCGCCGTGCAGGTAGAACACGGCAACATGCCGATCGCGCGCCGGCAGGGGAACGTGTACGGTAACAAGCGATTCGTTCATAGCAATACGCCCTCTAGCTCTCTCTTCCCAGCGCCATGATCTTGCTTGTGAGCACTACCTGCAAAAAGTCGTCGGAGTCCTTCACGTCCACGCCGAACGCCTCGCGTGCGCGCTCTACGCGGTAGCGCACGGTCTTGGGGTGAACGAACAGGTCCTTGCCCGTCTTGGTGTAGTCCATGCCGTTTTCGCACAGACGCACGAGCGTACGATAGATCTCCGGTTGCTTGTTGGCGAGTTCGACCACACGCGGCTCCATGTACTCCGAGAGCTGAGAAAGGTCATCGGCTTTGAGCAGCAGCTTGTATACTCCCAAGTCCTCGAATCGAACCGAGCGGTTTACGTGCTTCTCGCTGTCGAACAGGCGATACACATTGATGACCTCGGTATTTGCCTGGGCGAGCGAATAGCGGTCCACCGTGCTGCTCAGGCTCACCAGATGCGTGAACAGCGGCAGCGCCGATGACTTGTGCAGTTTCTCCAGCGCGTCCTGCACCGCTTTGAGGTCGATGCCGGTCAGCGCACTGCGGAAGTTGTGCAGCATCACCAGGCGGTCGTTGTTGATGAAAAACGCCATTCCCGGGTACATGCTGCGCAGCCGACGGCGGATGGTTTGGAGCACCTCGTCAAGTCGGTCCGAATCAGCTTGGTCGACCAGGGTCACACGCACCAAAATGACCTCGTAGAAGGGATATTCGTCGATTCCCAGCATGGCAAGCGCCGAGTCGATGCGCTCGGGGGAGCCAAAACGGTCGAGCAGCAGATCGTGTACGGCGTTGTTGTTCTGCAAGAAAAGCTTTTGCTTGATGGCGTTCTGCTTGAGGATTTCCATCTGCAGCAAGCTCACGATGTTCTCGATGGTCATCGTGTCGAGCGGGGTGAGCTCGGCGTCCGTCTCGTGCACGAGCAGGTAATAATCTACGCCGTCTGAGCTGGGGATACGCACGGCAAGTGCGGAGCGCGTCGCGCCTTTTCCGCCGCGGTCGTCATCGAAGAACAGCGTGGTGTCGAAATAAGCGTGCGTTTGGAAGGTGCTCGGCTCCCGTCGCGTGAAGGAATACGCGCTGAACTCGGTGAGCGCCGTATTGGTTCCCAGGCGTCGGTCGCGCGTGGTGTCCAGGTACGTCACATCCATATGCAGCGTGTTTTTGAGCGTGGTGAGGATATAGGGGATCGAAGGCTGCTTGAGCGCCAGCGCCATCATGTGGCGATGTGCGTCGTAAAAGCGATTGAGCAGGGTGAGATTGGCATCGAGCACGTGTCCCAGCACGTCGAGCATGATCTCCTCGTAGGTGATCCCGGGGCTGAGCTGGATGAGCGGAAGCTCGAAATCGTCGCAGAGCTCGATGATGCTTTGCGGGGCGTTGATAAGCAGGCGTTCGGGCTTGAAGGCCATCGCGGCGATGCCGATGGAGCACATAGTGCGGAAGAACTTTGCAACGTCGGCATCGCTGAGCTCCTGCAGCGCAAAAAAGCTCGTGATGATGAGCTGGCCCCGCTTGCCCCAGTTCTCGATATCGGTTGCTTCGAGAACCATGGCACCTGTCAGCTCGCGATCCAAGCCAGAGGAACCAGCTATGACGTTTGCATCGGAGAAAGAGGGGAGTAGGAAAGCGTCGCGTACGTTCATTATGGCTCCTTTGCGCGTTGCACCTAGCCTACCTGCGTGCGCGGAAGTATTCATCCTCCAATTGGGAAAAGAATACGGACAAAACCTGTCCTTGCGGGAAATGAAACCAAAAAATCCACGTGTTTCAATACTCGCGACGCAAGAAGGCCGCCGCTGTCCCGGGAAACGCGGTAGCGCACCTGCGGGTGCCAGGCCATTAGCGCAGTATAGCTACTCTCAAAAGGAGGAACAGATGCTAAAAACTGTGGTCAAGCAAAATTCGTATCAGGACTCCATTAACCTGATGCTGCTGACCAACAAGATCAACACGCTCGATGGTGTTATCCAGAGCCAGATCATGATGGGCACCGACGCGAACAAGGACATCTATCGCGCCGCCGGCCTCCTCACGCCCGAGGCCGAGGCTGCCAACCCCTCCGACATGGTCGTCGTCGTCGAGACCGATGACGAGTCGATCATGGACACGGTTCTCGCAGAGGCCGAGGAGTTCTTGAACGACCTTTCCGTTAAGAAGCAGGCTGCTGGCGCTCCCGCCGAGGCCACCAGCTGGGAAGAGGCCATCGCCATGCTTCCCGACGCCAACATGGCGCTCTTCTCCATCCCTGGCGAGTATGCCGCTCCCGAGCTTGAGCGCGCTCTCGACCTGGGTCTGAACGTCTTCTCCTTCACCGATAACGTGCCGCTGGAGGACGAGGTTCGTCTTAAGCAGAAGGCTCACGAGAAGGGTCTGCTGTTCATGGGTCCCGACTGCGGCACCGGCGTTGTGTCCTCGGTTCCCGTTGCCTTCACCAACGTTATCAACCCCGGTAACATCGGCATCGTCGGCGCTTCCGGCACCGGCATCCAGGAAGTCACCTGCATGATCGACCGTCTCGGCGGCGGCTGCGTGCATGCCATCGGTACCGGCGGCCGCGACCTCAACGAGAAGGTCGGCGCCGTGACCGTCAAGGACGCCATCGTCGCCCTCGAGCACCATGATCCCACTGACGTCATCTGCGTCATCTCCAAGCCGCCTGCGCCCGCCGTGCGCGACGAGGTCGTCGATCTGCTCCAGAAGTGCACCAAGCCGGTCGTCGCCATCTTCATCGGCGAGAAGCCCGAGGAGCACCTGGGCAAGGTCCATCTGGCCCATACCCTCGAAGAGGCCGCTCGCATCGCCGTCGACCTGGCCAACGGCGAGGCCGTGAAGAAGAACTACCTCGAGCCGCTCGACCTCACGGTTGAGGAGCCCCTGGCCGAGGACAAGACCGTTATCGGTCTGTACTCCGGCGGCACCCTCGCCGGTGAGGCTGCCATGATGATCACCGAGGCCCTTGAGCTCGGCTCCATCATCAAGGAGGACGGCTACATGCTGCGCCACGGTGGCTACGACGTCATCGACCTGGGTGACGACGTGTACACCCAGGGTCGTCCGCACCCCATGATCGACCCCGAGGTCCGCATCCGCATGATGCGCGACTACGCTGCCAAGGCCACCACGGGCGTCATCGTGTTCGACTGCGTGCTCGGCTATGGTTGCCATCCCGACATGGCCGCCGAGCTTGCTCCCGTGATCTCCGAGTGCATCGCCGCCGCCAAGGCCGACGGCCGCGACATCCACTTCGTGGGTACCGTCGTGGGCACCGAGCACGACCCGCAGGACTACGAGCGCTCCATCAAGCTGCTCGAGGATGCCGGCGCCATCATGGAGCCCAGCAATGCCATGGCCGTTCCCGCCGCTCTCGCCTTCAAGGGTGTCACCTTCACCGAGGCCGACCGCGAGGTCGTTCCGTACGAGATCAAGGACAACAGCCCGCTGCCCGAGCCTTCCGAGGCCGTCATGGAGCTGCTGACCACCAAGCCGCGCGTGATCAACGTGGGCGTCGAGTCCTTCAACGACCCGCTGCGCGCCTACGGCGCCGAGAGCGTCCAGTACACCTGGAAGCCCAAGGCCGGTGGCAACAAGCGTATGATTCACCTGCTCAACGAGCTCGACAAGATCGAGGGTATCGACGAGGCCAACGAGCGCATCTGCAACCGCTTCAAGGAGTCCCAGCCGGTTCTCGTTGACGTTGTCCCCGCTCACACCGTCATCCCCGAGCTCGATCGTCCGCAGAAGACCCTTCTGCACGCCGGCCCTCCCATCACCTGGGAGAACATGCAGGGCCCGATGCGCGGTTCTTGCATTGGCGCTGCGCTCTTCGAGGGCTGGGCTGAGACCGAGGAAGAGGCTCTCGCCATGCTCGAGGGCGGCGAGGTCGAGTTCATCCCGTGCCACCACTGCCACGCCGTTGGCCCCATGGGCGGCATCACCTCTGCCAACATGGCCGTTCTCGTGGTTCGCAACCTGGCCGACGACACCGTCGCCTACTGCACCATGAACGAGGGCATCGGCGCCGTGCTGCGCTTCGGTGCCTATAGCCAGGAGGTCGTCGACCGCCTGCACTGGATGGCCGACGAGCTCGGTCCGGTGCTCGCCAAGGCGCTCAAGCTCTCCGACGGCGGTATCAACCTCAACGTTCTTATGGCGCGCGCCATCACCCAGGGTGACGAGTTCCACCAGCGCAACATGGCCGCTACGCTCAACTTCCTCAAGGAGGTCGCGCCGCTCATAGTCAAGACCGACGCGAGCGAGGAGGCCAAGCAGCGCGTTATCCAGTTCCTGGCCGACACCGATCAGTTCTTCCTGAACGTCATGATGGCCACGGGCAAGGCGATTGTCGACTACGTCCGCAAGGACGTCGAGGGCTGCGTGGTTTCCACCATGACCCGTAACGGCTACGAGTTCGGCGTGCGCGTGTCCGGCCTGGGCGACGAGTGGTTCACCGCTCCCGTCAACACCCCGATTGGCCTGTACTTCACCGGCTTCACCGCCGAGGACGGCTGCCCCGACAACGGCGACTCCGCTATCTGCGAGACGGTCGGCGTGGGCGGCATGGCCATGGTCGCCGCTCCCGGCGTTACCCGCTTCGTGGGTGCCGGTGGCTTTGAGGACGCGCTCAACATCTCCAACGAGATGGAGAAGATTTGCGTGACCCATAACTCCAACTGGTCCATCCCCACGTGGGACTTCAAGGGCGCTTGCCTGGGTATCGACATCCGCAAGGTCGTCGAGACCGGCATCACCCCGCTGATCAACACCGGTATCGCCCACAAGCAGGCCGGCATCGGTCAGGTTGGCGCCGGCACCGTTCGTGCCCCGCTCGCCTGCTTCGAGAAGGCGCTTGAGGCCTACTGCGCCAAGCTCGGCATCGAGTAAGGCATTTGAAATGGGCATCTCCTCCGCAAGCAGCTACGCGCTCTCCCGCATCCACCCCTCTATGCGTGGAACGGTGCACTCCGTGTTCAACACGAGCTTCAACCTCGAGTTCGACGGAAACCTGCTGCATGTCGGCTCCGCTGGCGGTCCGCTCTCCTGTATCGGATTGTCGGTCGACGCGGAGGAGATGTCTTCGATGTTGGGCAGCGTGCGTGCGGGCGACCGTGCGCTCCTGCACAACGGGGTCGTTCGTATCTACAGTCTGGCCGGCGTGAGCGAGCTGGCTGTGGCGGACGTCCCTCGGCGCGATTGTTCGGTCCTGCCTCTGTCGAAGGTGATGAGGCCGGGTATGGACATCGAGGTTTCCGGGCTCCTACGCTCGCTCGATTTGCTTGAGCAGACCGGGCTGCCGTGGACCGAGCGCTCGATTTCAGCCGTATCGGCTCTCGCTCGTTTTTCCGCACTGTGCTTTGCGGCCGACGAGCAGGGAGATGATCAGGTTGATGTCGATCGCTTCCAGGCGGCGGAGCGGGCGGTGCACGGCGCGGTCGAGTATCTCATGGGCCGTGGCCTGGGATTGACTCCCTCGGGCGACGACATCCTCATGGGATTTGGCACGGCGTTGCGCTATCTCCACGGGACTTTGGCACCTAAGACCACGGACGCATTTTTCCGTGCGGTTGCCGAGGAGCTTCCCGGGAGGACGACCGCGGTGAGCGAGTCGTATCTTCAGGCGATGTGCGCAGGTCAGGCAAACGAGGATTACCTCGATGTGCTTGCTCTTTTGGACTCGGGCAACTACGGGGAGCTCCCCACTGCGTTCGACCGCGTGCTGAGCATGGGCCACACCTCGGGCGCCGACAGTCTTTTGGGGTTCGCGGCGGCTTTTGGCTGCCTTTTGTAATCAGTCATACATTCCAGAAAGGAAAGGAACGTACATGGCAGAGAAACAGAAAAAGATGGATCTGACCGTCCTGATGCTCATTTCCATGATCGTCGCGGTCATCGCCGGCCTGGTTGGCGGCGAGGCAATGACCAAGATCCAGTTCATCGGTGACATCTTCTTCCGCTTGATCCAGATGTCCATTCCCATCTTCGTGCTTGCCACGGTCGTTAAGTCCGTCGGCGGCCTGACCCCCCAGACGCTCTCCGGCATCGGCATCAAGGGCGTCATCATCTTCATCGTGTCCTCCGGTATCGCCGCCGCCCTCGGCATCACTCTCGGCGTTATCTTCCAGCCTGGTGCCAGCGCTGGTACCGAGGCTGTTATGGCAGCTGCCGGCTATGACGGCGAGCCCGTCGCGATGATGACCATCCAGGACACCCTCACTGGCTTCTTCGGCAACAACATCATCGCCTCCCTTGCCAACGGCTCCATGATTCAGATCATCATCTTCGCCGTTGCCCTCGGTCTGGTCATCAGCTTCTGGCGTCAGACCCACGACGAGTGCAAGCTCTATGACGTGATCTGCGAGACCTCCGACCTGCTGCTCAACATCATCCGTGGCGTCATGAACATCGCCCCCATCGGCATCTTCTGCTACGTGTCCTCCATGGTTGCTTCCGTCGGTATGACCGTTCTGGTCCCGCTGGCCAAGTACTTCCTCGTCATGGCCCTCGGCATGGTCATCATGTTCGTTGCCTACCTCATCGTCTGCGGTGTTTACTGCAAGGTGAACCCGGTCAAGCTCGCCGGCAAGATGGTCCGCATGCTCGTGACCGCCTTCACCACCATTTCTTCCGCTGTTACCCTCCCCACCGCTATGGAGGACTCCAAGCGTAAGATCGGTATCCGTCCCGACGTCTGCGACGTTCTGCTGCCCCTCGGCGTGCCGCTGAACTCCAACGGCGTGGCCATCCACATGACCGTCGATGCTCTGTGCATCGCCCAGCTCTACGGCATCACCTTCGGCCCGTCTGACTTCCTGACCTGCTGGCTCATCTGCACGATGATCTCCTTCGTGAACGCTGCTACCCCGGGTGCCTCCCTCGTGTCCCTGACCATGATGATTCCGGCTCTCGGCCTGCCCATGGAGGCCATCGGCATCTTCGGCGGTCTCGAGTACCCGACCGGCGCTACCCGCACCCCGCTTAACGTTACCGGTGACGTGTTCGCCGCCATGCTCGTTGCTGGTCCTGACGGTATCGACCACGACATCTTCGACGGCAAGAAGGAGTATGTGGAAGCGGCGTAAGCCTTCCCGCACATCCTTACGATTACCTGCGATTTTCTTGAGACAGATTACCGCGTAACCCGTTTTCGCCCGCGCTGGATGCGCCCCAACGGGCGAGTACCTAAGACCTTTTCCTCGGATGGGCTGTGCTCGGAACCTCTGCACAGCCCTTCGGGGAGGTATGTCGCATCTGCGACGCAAGGCTGGTCTCCACTCGGACCTAAAAGCCCTTTGCCGCGTATATTGGGGCGTCGCGGCCGCCTGATCCCAGGTGTATCTCCACAACCTGACAAAGGAAGAGTGGTTCCTTTAAGGGATTCGTGATTTCTATGACAGAAGGATCGTCCGCAACAACGCGTAAGTTCCACTACAATCCCACCGTCGCGATGATCGTCGCCATGGTGGCAGGTATCGCCGCCGGTCTCATCGTTGGCCAGGATATGACCAAGATCCAGTTCATCGGCGACATCTTCTTCCGTCTCATTCAGATGGGCATCGTGCCCTTCGTGATGTGCGAGATCATCGGCGCGGTGGGCTCGCTCACCAAGGAAGAGCTCGCGGGCATCGGCCTCAAGGCCGCTGCGGCCTTCCTGATTTCCTCGCTGCTCGCCTCCGCATTCGGCATGATGGCCACCGTCATCTTCCAGCCCGGTGCCGGCCTGTCCAACAGCACGATCGTGCAGAACGCCACGACCGACCTCGAGGCCACTGCCGTGAGCGCGACCGATATGATCACCAGCTTCTTCTCCTCCAATATCATTTCGTCCATCGCCTCGGGTTCCATGGTGCCCTGCATCGTGTTCTCCATCTTCTTTGGCGTTGCTGTGATTTTGGTTAAGGAGAACAACAACGGCGAGTGCCGCGTGTACGACTGGGTGGTTAGCCTCAACGAGGTGCTGCTTACCATCATCAGGGTTGTAATGAACGTCGCACCGCTCGGCATCTTCTCCTACGTGTCCGCTTCCGTGGGCGCGCTCGGCATGGACGTGCTCGTGGCCATTGGCAAGTACATCCTCGTGCTCGCCGGCGCCACCCTCGTCTTTACGATTCTGTGGTTCATCCTCATCGGCACCTACTGCAAGATGAGCATCCCGCGCCTTGTTAAAAAGATGATGCCCATGTCCGTTATGGCAGCCGCCACCATTTCCTCGGCAGTGACGTTGCCCATGGAGATGGAGGATGCCAAGAACAAGATCGGCCTGCGTGACAACATCGCCAACCTGGTGCTTCCTCTCGGCGTGCCGCTGAACTCCAACGGCAGCGCCCTGCACATGGCTGTGACCGCCGTGTTCGTCGCCCAGATGTACGACATGGATTTCGTGGGCTCCGGCCTCATCCTGGTGTGCGTCATCGCGTGGCTGCTCTCGCTTGCCAATGCAGTCGCTCCGGGTGCCTCGCTTATTTCGCTCACCATGCTCATCCCGGCGCTCGGCCTGCCCATGCAGGCCATCGCGATCCTCGGCGGCCTCGAGTACATCGTCGCCGCCATCCGCACCACGCTGAACGTCAACTCCGACGTGTTCTGCGCGTTGCTGGTCGCAAAGGGCGAAGACGGCATCGACTACGACATCTTCAACGACGTCAAGTAACTCCTCGCACCCAAGCATGGCCGAACGGTTGCGCTCGGCCATGCGGACCCCGGCCGTGGGTTACGCGGCCAGCCCCGGCCGTGGGTTACGCGGCCAGCCCCGGCCGTGGGTTAAAACGACCGACCCCTCGCTCTCATGCGAGAGCGCCCCGCTCCAGCGCTTCGGCGCTGCGGTCCACCCCCCCCGCCTTCGTTTGAGGGCATCGCACATGACCAAGGAGGTCAACATGCTCGTCCCACGTGAAGAGCTCAAGGCTCTTATGAAGAACAAGTTCATGGCTGCTGGTTTGCATGAGGATCATGCGGAGCAGATGGCCGAGGTGCTCACCTGGTCTTCCGAGCGCGGTCTGCACAGCCACGGCGAAGTGCGTGTCGAGTATTACACCGAGCGCATTTCCAAGGGCGGCACCACCATCGACCCCAAGTCGACCTGGACCCAGACCGGCCCCTGCACTGGCATCCTCGACGGCGACAACGGCTGCGGCTATCCCTTCGCCATCGAGGGCATGAAGAAGGCCATCGAGCTCGCCAAGGAGAACGGCATCGGCTTCGTGGGCGTTTCCAACGTCGGCCACACGGGCGCCATCGGCTACTACACCGAGATGGCCGCCAAGGAGGGCATGATTGGCCTCTCCTGCACCCAGTCCGACCCGATGGTCATCCCTTACGGCGGCGCTGAGCCGTTCTACGGCACCAACCCCATCGCGCTTGCCGCTCCCACGGCTGACGGCCGCATCGTGAGCTTCGACATGGCCACCACCGTTCAGGCGTGGGGCAAGATCCTCGACGCCAAGAGCGCCGGCCGCTCCATCCCCGAGGGCTGGGCTGTTGACGAGGAGGGCCTGCCCGTTACCGACCCGCACCAGGTCAACGCGCTCGTGGCCATCGCCGGTCCCAAGGGCTACGGCCTCATGATGATGGTCGACATCCTTTCCGGCGTGCTCCTGGGCGTGCCTGCGGGCAAGAACGTGTCCTCCATGTATCACGACCTCTCCGAGGGCCGTCGCCTGGGTCACCTCAACGTGGCCATCAACCCGGACTTCTTCTGCGGTGGCGACGCGTTCCGCGAGAAGATGACCCAGGTCATCGACGAGCTCAACGCGGTCAAGCCGGGCGTGGGCTTCGACAAGGTCTACTGGCCGGGCGAGCGCGCTCAGATGCGCATCAATGCCACCAACGAGGCCGGCGGCATCGAGGTCGTGGATGACATCTACGATTACCTCGTTTCCGACGACCTGTATCGCAAGAGCTGGGACCACAAGAACCGCTTCGCCGAGTAAGCGCGACGTGGCAATGTGGTGAGCTGCGGATTCTGCGCGGACATCGTGCGTTTCCGTGACGCCGATTGAATGGACGGGGTGATGAGCTGCGGCTTTTCGCCCCGTTTTTGTATGAAACGGAGGAACGAATGGATAAGAAGAAGATCGTGATCCTCGACGCCTGGGCTACGGTTCCCGGCGATATCTCCTGGGATCCGATTGCGGCCATGGGCGATCTTACGATATACGATCGTACCCCTGCGGAGCTGGTGGCTGAGCGTATCGGCGATGCCCAGATCGTGATCTCGAGCAAGGTGATGATCGGGCGCGACGTGTTTGAGCAGTGCCCCAACCTCGAGTACATCGGCCTGCTTTCCACGGGCTTCAACGTGATCGACATCGAAGCGGCGCGCGAGCACGGCATCTCCGTGTGCAATGTGCCCGGCTACAGCACCATGGCCGTGGCGCAGATGGCGATGGCGCTGCTGCTCGAGGTCACCAACATGGTGGGTATGCACTCCCAGGCCGTGGACGAGGGAAAGTGGGTCGAGAGTCCCGACTGGTGCTTCTGGCTCAAGGACCATGTCGAGCTGCTCGACAAGACGATGGGCATCATCGGGTTTGGTGCCATTGGCCAGGCAGCCGGCAAAATGGCCAACGCTTTTGGCATGAAGGTTGTGGGCTACAGCCGTCATGCGCATCCGGAGCTCGATGACGAGATGACCGTCACGACGACCGATCTTGAGGATATCTTCCGCGTATCTGACGTGATCTTGGTCGCGGCTCCTCTGAACGACGACAGTCGAAACGTGATCCGCAAGGAGAACATCGACAAGATGAAGGATGGCGTTATCGTCATCAATATCGCGCGTCCGGGTCATGTGGTGGAAGAGGATGTGGTTGAGGCGCTCAAGAGCGGCAAAATGCGCGGCTTTGGTGCCGACGCTTCGTCAACCGAGTGGACCGATGACCATACGCCGCTCGAGAACGTGGAGAACTGCTACCTCACGCCGCATATCGCATGGTGCCCGTATGAGACGCGCGTGCGCATGATCGACATCGTGACCGACAATCTGCGTCATTACCTGGACGGCGATCGCATCAACTGCGTGAATCCGTAGCGTTAAGCAGCAGGCGCTGGCCTTCGCGGCGAGACCGGTACGGCCATCACCGCCTAATTGCGGTGTAGCACGCGATTTGCGTTTGATCGGGTTGGCAATGGCTTTCAAGCTGCTGCCAACCCGTTTTTTGTTTGAAAAACGGCGTCCGGCTCAAATCGACTTTTTTGCAATGAGCTGGGTGTTCAGCAGGGCTCCTGCATCACAAAGAGCCCTCAAACTTCCTGCTGTCGAGCGTCACAAAAAGCTGTTACCCTTGCGAATTCCGTTGGTTTTTAGGCATTTCGACCCGATTTTTCACTCTGAAAGTCCGAAAAAGCAACGGAATTCGATTGATTGGAAGAGGAGGGGTCGACGCCTGGCAACGCCCATGGGGCAACGGAATTCGATGGGAGAAGCACTCCGAACATCCCCTCGGCATGAAATTACATAATTATGTGATGGGTATCACGAAATTATGTATAATTTTGTGACAGATATCACATAATTATTACCCATCTCCGGAGGTGGGATTTTATGAAGCGCCAGACCATTAACGATCTCATTCGTTGGAAAAATGCAGAGAACAGAAAACCCCTGTTGTTGCTTGGCGCACGCCAGATAGGGAAGACGTGGCTTTTGAAGGAGTTCGGGCGCACGCAGTATCAAAACGTCGTCCATATCGACTTTGAACGTCAAGAAGAGTATCGAGAGTTTTTCGCTACAACAAAAGACCCTGCGCGCATACTTCAAAACCTCTCGATAGCCTGCGGCATGCCAATTCAACCCGGAACAACACTGGTGATCTTCGATGAGATTCAGGAGTGCCCTGCCGCGCTCACCGCATTGAAATACTTTTGCGAGGACGCTCCCGAATACCATATTGCTGCAGCGGGTTCGTTGTTGGGAATCACACTTGCTCAAACCTCGTATCCCGTTGGAAAAGTCAATCTCATCAAGATGTATCCAATGAACTTCCTGGAGTTCTTGGACGCTATAGGGGATGAGGCTCTTGCGGGTTATCTTGAAGAGCTTTCTGCGATTGAGCCGATTCCGGCGCCTTTATTCAATCCGCTTGCGGAAAAACTAAAGCTTTATCTGATTACCGGCGGGATGCCCGAATCTGTAGCTACATGGGTTGATACGCGAAGCACTAGCGAAGTTCAACGGGTGCTCGAGGAGCTGACCATGCTCTACGAGTTCGACTTTCATAAGCACGCACAAACGAGCCAAGTGCCCAAGATTGATCTCATTTGGCGGTCCATCCCCTCGCAGCTCGCGCGCGAAAACAAGAAGTTTCTTTACTCGCTTGTTCGTACGGGAGCGCGGGCTAGGGAGTACGAAGATGCAGTTCAATGGATTGTTGAGGCAAACGTGCTCCACAAGATACCGCGCTCGACCGGCCCCGATATTCCCCAGGCAGCATATGATGAGGTCTCTGCGTTCAAACTTTACCTTCTCGATGCGGGAATGCTGCGCCGTCATGCGGGTCTTGCACCGTCTGCTTTTTCGGAAGGCGATCGCCTGTTTACCGAGTTCAAAGGTGCGCTTACCGAGAATTATGTGCTGCAAGAACTCGTTTCATCGCATGAGGGGATACCGCGCTACTGGGCTATTGATAACCCTCGTTATGAGGTGGACTTCCTTGTTCAGCATGAAAATGAGATTGTGCCAATTGAGGTCAAGGCGGGCGAGAACGTTCGTGCGCGAAGCTTGAAAAAGTACCGCGAACGCTATGCGGATAGAACGCCGATTGCCGTGAGGCTTTCGATGCGCAATCTGTCGTTTGACGATGGCGTGCTCAACATTCCGCTATTTTTAGCCGGGCAAACGCACCGCCTCATTGATGTGGCGATGCAGATGAAGAAGTGAGGCAATGCTCGCATGAGCCAGAATGCGCACGTTGTCGTCGATTGTGATATTGCCGAGGTGGAGTAAGGTATCGTTTGCGTGGGCCGGGATGCTCCTTGCCATCGGCAGTGACGCCTGTGGTGAATTGCGTTTTATGCAATCCGCGCTTAAACGGGCCGGCAAAGGCTTTCAAGCCGGTGCCAGCCCGTTTTTGCGTTTTGTTTTGCGGGGTGTCATCTGTTCGAGTTTATTCGACACATATTTGTCTTATCGCCCCGCCGCAATAAGCCCAACGTGCCTTAATGGCATCCGCGACAGTTCACGCAATTGCCGTCACATTTACGGCTTCCTGCATGTGACTTGCGCAGCGAGCGAATAGCCAGAGCAACTACAATGCCAAGCACGGCAATTACGACAACGTCTCCCAACATAATGGGCATCAAACGAATACACTTCCTTCCAATTTACTGGGATACGGCGGCAACGGAGGTTAGGCTATGATGCTCGGTTTCACCTTGGTATCCCTTGCGGAACAGCAGGTAGATGATGCCGGCTAGCAGAGCAATCGCGACGATGGTGCCGATGCCGAAGGTCGCTTCACCCGTGAACAGGCCGCCGATCTGGAAAACGATTAGGGACACCACGTAGGCAAAGCCGCACATGTATCCAATCGCGCCCAAGGTCCACTTGGTGTTGTTCATCTCGCGCTTGATGGCACCCATGGCGGCGAAGCACGGCGCGCACAGCAGATTGAAAATCATGAACGAATATGCGGCAACAGCTCCAAAATCAGCACCAATAGCTGCATAAATGCCAGAAGCGTCTTCCATCAAGTCCGCCTCACCTGCGTAGCTGTACAGCACGCCGAAGGTGTTGACGACCTCCTCCTTGGCAATCAAGCCGGTAATGGTTGCCACGGTGGCTTTCCAGGCCATGTTTCCCACCCAGCCAATCGGGGCGAAAATCCAGGCAATGCTGCTGCCAATGGCGGCGAGCAGGGAGTCGTTGTTGTCCTCGACCGCTTGGAACACGCCGTCCACAAAGCCGTAACCTTGGAGGAACCACAAAATGATCGAGCTCAGCAGGATGATGGTGCCAGCGCGCTTAATAAAGGACCAGCCGCGTTCCCACGTGGCGCGCAAAACGTTGCCAGCCGACGGCGCATGATAGGCTGGCAGTTCCATAACAAAGGGGGCGGGTTCACCGGCGAAGAACTTGAACTTTTTGAGCATGATGCCGGAGATTACCACCGCCGCGATACCGATGAAGAACGCGGAGACGGCAACCAGCGCAGAACCGCCGAACACAGCGCCCGCAAACAAGCCGATGATGGGCATCTTAGCGCCGCAGGGGATGAATGTGGTGGTCATGATGGTCATTTTGCGGTCGCGGTCCTGCTCGATGGTGCGCGACGCCATAATGCCGGGAACACCGCAGCCCGTGGCGACGAGCATGGGGATGAAGCTCTTGCCAGACAGACCGAAGCGACGGAAGATGCGGTCCATGATGAAGGCGACGCGTGCCATGTAACCCACATCTTCAAGGATGGCGAGCAGCAAAAACAGCACGAGCATCTGGGGCACAAAGCCCAGCACAGCGCCTACACCGGCTACGATGCCGTCTTGGATGAGGCCGTAGAGCCAGCCGCTCACGCCCATCGAGGTGAGTATATTGTCAACGAACCCGGGGACTATCTCACCAAACAACACGTCGTTTGCCCAATCGGTGCCAAAAGTTCCAATGCCCACACCTCCATCCGCAATGGACGTGCCCATGGAGATGGCGTAGATGCAAAACATGATGACAGCGAAAATCGGCAGGGCGAGGATGCGGTTGGTCACTACACGGTCGATCTTGTCGGAAACGGAAAGGCTGCCCTTGACGGCCTTTTTGCGTACGGCTTTGGATACTACAGTGCTGATGTAGGAATAGCGTTGGTTGGTGATGATGCTTTCGGCGTCGTCGTCCAGCTCCTTCTCGCAGTCGGCAATGTGCTGTTCCAAGTGGGCGAGGAGGCTCTCGGAAAGGTTCAGCTCCTCCAGAACTTTCTCATCGCGCTCGAAGATCTTGATGGCATACCAGCGAAGATAGCCTTTTGCCACCTTGTCTTGAATGGATTCCTCGATGTGCGCCAGCGCGTGTTCGACGCTACCGGTGAATACATGGGGCAGTTCGCCGGCGCGATGGCTCTGCGCTATGGCAATGGTGCGCTCGGCGGCTTCGGTGCCACCCTCGCCCTTGAGGGCGCTCATTTCAACAACTTCGCAGCCCAGGGCCTCGCCTAGTTTGGCTAAGTCGATGACATCGCCATTCTTGCGCACCAGGTCGATCATGTTCACAGCCATGACCACCGGGATGCCCAGCTCGATCAGCTGGGTGGTCAGGTACAGGTTGCGCTCGATGTTGGTGCCGTCGATGATGTTCAGGATGGCATCGGGCTTCTCCTTGACCAGATAGGTACGGGAGACGACCTCTTCCAGCGTGTACGGAGACAGAGAGTAGATGCCGGGCAGGTCCTGAATGATAACATCCTTATCGCCCTTCAGCTTACCTTCCTTCTTTTCCACCGTAACGCCGGGCCAGTTGCCGACATACTGGTTGGAGCCGGTCAGATTGTTGAACAGGGTCGTTTTACCGCAGTTCGGGTTGCCGGCAAGTGCAATTTTAAT